>QWCN01006008.1_pt1 | contig 21370 bp, 13 predicted proteins | sample 1972711 | NCBI WGS metagenome assembly QWCN01 (sample SAMN09866707, study PRJNA288562) | Human gut metagenome isolate term1_stool, whole genome shotgun sequencing... | isolation source: gut | host: Homo sapiens | place: USA: California
CTTGCCGCTGCGGAGGCAGCGGGTGCATGCGTAGACGTGCTGGGGTTTGCCGTCCACGATGGCCTTGACGCGCTTCACATTGGGTTTCCAAGTGCGGTTCGAGCGGCGGTGAGAGTGGCTCACTTTGATGCCGAAGCTCACGCCCTTGTCGCAAAACTGACATTTTGCCATTGGTTGAAGCACCTCCTTCTCTATTGTCTGCGAGAACAGCTTTCTCATAATAGCAGAAACCCCGGCCGATTGCAAGATGATTTTCACATTTTCTGCGCATTTTCCGCCCCGCGGCCGGAAAAAATGCCCGGCACGCTGCAAAAGCCGTTGCCAAATGCCGCCGCTTTGGGTACAATGGGATGCGGGGGAGCAGACGCTCCACCCGGTACGAAAAAAATTCTTCGCCGCCGCACCGGCGGCTTCACCGGAAAGGAGGCGCGCACGATGGGCGCACCGCATTATACCGTCGCGCTGCAGAAGGTCGCCGCCGAGCAGGGGCTGACCATCCTGCACGCGGCGAAAGACTACGCCACGCGCGAGATCCGCACGGCGGACGTCAACCGCCCGGGCCTGCAGCTGGCCGGGTTTTACAACTACTTTGACCCCGAGCGGCTGCAGATCATCGGCCGCGTTGAGAGCACGTATCTCGAGACGCTCACGCCCGACCAGCGGCGCGAACGCTTTGCGCAGTTCATGCACTACAACATCATCGGCCTTGTCATCTGCCACGGCATGGACCCGTTTCCCGAGTGCCTGGAGATGGCCGAAAAATACGACCGCAACCTCTTTCTCGTGCGCAAGGACACGTCGGAGTTCATGGCCGACCTCATCGCCTCGCTCTCGGGCTATCTCGCCCCGCGGCTGACGCAGCACGGCGTGCTCGTCGAGGTGTTCGGCGAGGGCGTGCTCATCACGGGCGACAGCGGCGTCGGCAAGAGCGAGACGGCGCTCGAACTCATCAAGCGCGGCCACCGCCTCGTGGCGGACGACGCCGTGGAGATCAAGCGCATCAACCGCACGACGCTCATGGGCTCCGCGCCAGAGATGATCCGCTACTACATGGAGCTGCGCGGCATCGGCGTGATCGACGCGCGGCGCATCTACGGCGTCGGCGCCGTCAAGCCCGAGACGCGCGTGGACCTCGTCGTGCAGCTCGAGCCGTGGGAGGACGGCAAGGCCTACGACCGGCTGGGCCTGACGACGGAATACTGCGAGATCCTCAACGTGCGCGTGCCGTGCGTGACGATCCCGGTCGGACCGGGGCGCAACCTCGCGGTCATCCTCGAGCTCGCCGCCATGAACAACCGCCAGAAGGGCATGGGTTACAACGCGGCGCAGGAGCTCGCGATCGAGCACGACCGCAGCATCGACCTCGGTATCGGGTTCTGACCCGGAAAGGAACTGGAATATGACGAATCTGGACCCCATCGTCCGCGCGCTGCGTGAGCAGCTGCCGGAGCTGGAGATTTTGGAATACGAACCGATGCGCGCGCACTGCTCGTTTCGCATCGGCGGGCCGGCGCGCGCGCTCGTGCGCCCCGCGTCCGCGGAGGAGACGGCGGCCGTCTGCCGCATCGTGCGCGGCGGCGGCGCGCAGCCGCTCCTGATCGGCAACGGCACGAACCTGCTCGTCACCGACGGGGAAGTGCACCGCATCGTCGTGCAGATGGGTGAGCACATGGCGGATGTGGCGCGCATGGACGCCACGCACCTGCGCGCGGGCGCGGGCATCCCGCTCGCGCGGCTGGCGCAGGCGGCGCTGGGCTATGGGCTCGCGGGGCTGGAGTTTGCCCACGGCATCCCCGGGTCGCTGGGCGGCGCGGTGTCGATGAACGCGGGTGCTTACGGCGGCGAGATGAAGGACGTCGTGGTATCGACGCGCTATCTCGACCATGACCTGACCCTGCGCGAGGCCGTGGGTGCAGCGCACGATTTCGGCTACCGGCACAGCGCCTTTTCCGACACGGACTGCGTCGTGCTCGGCAGCACGCTCGCGCTCACGCCGGGCGACCCGGAGGAGATCCGGGCGCGCATGACGGAGCTGAGCGAGCGCCGCCGCAGCCGCCAGCCGCTCGACCTGCCGAGCGCTGGCAGCACGTTCAAGCGCCCCGCGGGGGGCTATGCCGCTGCGCTCATCGATCAGGCGGGCCTCAAGGGCTACACCGTCGGCGGCGCGCAGGTGAGTGAGAAACACGCGGGCTTCGTCGTCAACCGAGGCGGGGCCACGTTTGACGATGTGCTGCGGCTCATGGACCATATCCGCAGCGAGGTACTGCGCACGTCCGGCGTGGAACTGGAGCCGGAAGTGAAGATCATCCGGGGGTGACGGGATGGAATTTCTGATCGTATCGGGCCTGTCCGGCGGCGGCAAGAGCCGCGCGGCCGACGTGCTGGAGGATCTGGACTTTTACTGCGTGGACAACATGCCCACGGCGCTGCTGACGAAGTTTGCCGAGCTCTGCCTTGCCACGCGCGGAAGATATGAAAAGGTCGCGCTCGTGACGGATATCCGCAGCCAGGAGAGCTTTTCCGAGCTCTTTGCCGCGCTCGGGGAGCTCGCGAACATGGGCGTGGACTACCGCATTCTGTTCGTCGAGGCGTCGGAGAGCGCCATCGTGCGCCGCTACAAGGAGTCGCGCCGGCCGCATCCGCTGCAGGCCGAGAGCCGCTGCTCCCTGCCCGAGGCCGTGCGCCGCGAGAGCGAGCTGCTCGCCCCCGTGCGCGAGCGCGCGGACTATGTCATCAACACCACGGGCCTCACGCTCGCCATGCTGCAAAAGCGCATCTGCGAGTACTTTGCCGACGGTGGTACCCGGCGCGACATTCTCATCAATGTCGTGTCCTTTGGCTTCAAGTACGGCATCCCGATCGACGCCGATCTCGTGTTCGATGTGCGCTTTCTGCCGAACCCGTTTTACGTCGAAAAGCTCCGCCCCATGAGCGGCATGGACGCCGAGGTGCAGGAATACGTCCTGCGCAGCGACGTGGCCAAGAGCTTTCTCAATAAGCTCACCGACATGGTCGACTTTCTCCTGCCGCAGTACGCCGCCGAGGGGCGCTACGCACTGACCATTGGCATCGGCTGCACCGGCGGGCAGCACCGCAGCGTGGCCGTGGCCAAGGCGCTGACGGATTACCTCGCCGCGCGCGACGCCAACGTCCGCCTGCGCAACCGGGACTTTCCCAAGACGATCTGACGGAGGCGCGCCATGTCCTTTGCATCCGATGTGAAAAACGAGCTGTGCCGCGTGCCGCTCAGCCGCCACTGCTGCGCTGTGGCCGAGGCCTACGGCGTGCTGCTGTACTGCCACACGTTCACGACGCGGGAGATCCGCATTGTCACGGCGTGCGGCGCCTTCGCCGAGCGGCTGCCGAAGCTGTTTCGCCGCGCGTTCGGCGCGCACTTTGCCCTGCCGGCCGAGGAAAAGACCGGTGGCCGCCACGTGCTGACCATCACCGACCGCGCCGCCGTCGAGACGGTGTTCGCCGCCTTCGGCGCGGACCTCTCGCGCACGGTCGCGCACCATATCAACCTTGCCGTGCTCGAAAACGACTGCTGTAAGGCGTCGTTCCTGCGGGGGGCGTTTCTCGCGGGCGGCAGCGTCACCGACCCGAGCAAGAACTACCACCTCGAGCTCATCACGGCGCACGCGAGCGTCAGCCGCGAGACGGCCGCCCTGCTCACGGAGCTGGGCTTTGCCGCGCGCAGCATCGACCGCGGCGCGAACACCGTGCTCTACTTTAAAAAGTCCGAGGCTATCGAGGACTTCCTGACCAAGATCGGCGCGCCCTGCGCCGCTATGGACATCATGTCCGCCAAGGTGGAGAAGTCCATGAACAATACCATCAACCGCAAGGTCAACTGCGACACCGCCAACGCCGACAAGGTCGTCGCCGCGGCGCAGGAGCAGATCGACGCCATCCGCCGCATCGAGCGCGACTACGGGCTCGACGTGCTGCCGGAGAAGCTGCAGAGCGCGGCGCTGCTGCGCATTGCCAATCCCGAGGCCAGCCTTGCCGACCTCGCCACGCTCTCGTATCCGCCGGTGACGAAGAGCTGTTTGAACTACCGGCTGAAAAAACTCATGGAATTTCACATGGACGACTGAAAGGAACGCACGATGGGGTTTGCACACCTGCACGTACATAGTGAATACAGCCTGCTCGACGGCGCGTGCCGTATCGGGCCGCTCATCGAGCGCGCCAAGGAGCTGGGCCAGACCGCGCTGGCGATCACCGACCACGGTGTCATGTACGGCGCGGTCGCTTTTTACAAGGCGGCGGTCGCTGCCGGCATCCGGCCGATCATCGGCTGCGAGGTCTATGTCGCCCCGCGCGGCATGACCGACCGCGTCCACGGCGTGGACGATGCCTACACGCACCTGATCCTGCTCTGCCGGGACGAGACGGGCTACCACAACCTGTGCTATCTCGTGTCGGCCGCGTTCGATCGCGGGTTTTATGGCAAGCCGCGCATCGACTGGCCGCTGCTGCACAAGCATGCCGAGGGGCTCATCTGCCTGAGCGGCTGCGTGGCGGGCGACATTCCGCGCGCGATTTTGCGCGGGGACTATGATGCTGCCAAGGCGCGCGCCGAGGAGCTGCAGGAGCTGTTCGGCGAGGGAAACTTCTACCTCGAGCTGCAAAACCACCATATGACCGACGAGGCGCGCGTGCGCGCGGCGCTGCTGCGCATCCACCGCGAGACGGGCATCCCCCTCGCGGCGACGAACGACGTACACTATATTAAAAAACAGGACGCTTACGATCAGGACGTGCTGCTGTGCATCCAGACCGGGCAGACGCTCGACAGTCCGGACCGCCTGCGCTTCCCGAACGACGAGTTTTACCTCAAGAGCGAGGCCGAGATGCGCGCGCTCTTTGACGAATACCCCGACGCGGTGGAAAACACGCAGCGCATCGCTGACCGCTGTCAATTTGACTTCACGTTCGGCCACTACCACCTGCCGCGTTTCCTGCTGCCGGAGGGGGAGACGGACGCGGACGCCTATCTCACGAAGCTGTGCGCGCGCGGCTTTGCCAAACGCTACGGCGACCGGCCGGAAGTGCGAAAGCGGCTGGACTATGAGCTCGACATGATCCGGCGCATGGGCTTTGTGGACTACTTCCTCATCGTGAGCGATTTCATCGGCTACGCCAAGGTTCAGCACATCCCCGTCGGGCCGGGGCGCGGCAGCGCGGCCGGCAGCGTCGTGTCCTACTGCCTCGGCATCACGGATGTGGACCCCGTGCAGTATAACCTCTACTTTGAGCGTTTTCTCAACCCCGAGCGCGTGAGCATGCCGGATATCGACGTGGACTTCTGCGTGCAGCGGCGCGGGGAAGTGATCGACTACGTTATCCGCAAATACGGCGCCGACCACGTGGCGCAGATCGTCACGTTCGGTACCATGGCCGCGCGCGCGGCCATCCGCGACGTCGGCAGGGTCATGAACATGACCTATGCCGAGGTGGACGCCGTGGCCAAGGCCATCCCCGGCGGCATCAACACCACGCTCGACGAGGCGCTGCAGCAGTCGCAGACACTGCGCGCCATGTACGACGGGGACGACCGGCTGCACCAGCTCATCGACACGGCCCGCGCCATCGAGGGCATGCCGCGCCATGCGTCCACGCACGCGGCGGGCGTGGTCATCACGGAGCAGCCGGTGTACGCCTACGTGCCGCTGGCGAGCAACGACGGCGCGCTCGTGTGCCAGTTCCAGATGACGACGCTCGAGGAGCTCGGGCTGCTGAAGATGGACTTTCTCGGCCTGCGCAACCTCACCGTGCTCGAGGACGCGGCGCGGCAGGTGCGCCGCCGCGAGCCGGGGTTTCAGGTCGAGCGCATCCCGCTCGACGATAAAAAGACGTTTGACATGCTCGCCGCCGGGCGCACCGTCGGCGTGTTCCAGCTCGAGAGCGCGGGCATCACGGCCGTGTGCATGGGGCTGCGCCCGCGCAGCATCGAGGACATCACCGCCGTCATCGCGCTCTACCGCCCCGGGCCGATGGAGAGCATCCCACGGTTTCTCGCCTGCTCGGCGCACCCGGAGCGCATCACGTATCAGCACCCCCTGCTCGAGCCGATCCTCGCCGTGACCTATGGCTGCATCGTCTATCAGGAGCAGGTCATCGAGATCTTCCGGCAGCTGGCCGGGTTCTCGCTCGGGCAGGCGGACATGATCCGCCGCGCCATGTCGAAGAAGAAGGAGGCCGTCATCACGGCCGAGCGCGCCGCCTTCGTGCACGGCGACCCGGAGCGGAACATCCCCGGCGCGGTGGCAAGAGGTGTTCCGGAGCAGACGGCCAACGAAATTTACGACGAGATCCTCGCCTTTGCGAGCTACGCCTTCAACAAGGCGCACGCGGTGTCCTACGCCATCGTGTCCTACCGCACTGCGTATATGAAGCGCAACTATCCGCACGAATATATGGCGGCGCTGCTGACCTCCGTGCTCGACAACACGCCGAAGGTCACGGAGTACATCGCCGAGTGCCGCGAGCTGGGCATTCGCCTGCTGCCGCCGGACATCAACGCGTCCGACGCCGACTTCACCGTCGAGGGGGGTGACCTGCGCTTCGGCCTCGTGGCCATCAAGGGCGTGGGGCGCGGGCTCATCCAGGCGCTCATGCGCGAGCGGGAGATCGGTGGGCCGTTCACGGCATTTGACGAGTTCTGCCGCCGCATGAACGGGCACGACCTCAACCGCCGCGCCGTCGAGAGTCTCATCCGCGCCGGCTGCTTTGACTGCATGGGCTACAAGCGCAAGGCGCTTATGCAGTCGGTCGACCGCGTGCTCAATGGCGCGGCGAGCGAGAGCCGCATGAACCTCACCGGCCAGATGAATCTCTTCAGCGCGCCGGACGACGGGGGAGCGCCCGCCGACACGACGCAGCTCGTGCTGCCGGACGTGGAGGAGTTCACGCGCGCGGAGCGCATGGCCATGGAGCGCGAGACGACGGGGCTCTACCTCACCGGCCACCCGATGGACGACTACCGCGCGCTCGCGCAGCAGGCCAAGGCTGCGCCCATGGGCGACATTCTCGCGAGCTTCCATGCCCCGGCTGCGGCCGCGCACCGCTACCGCGACGGGCAGCGCGTCGTGCTCGCCGGTATCTGCACCGCCAGCCGCGAGCGCGCCACGCGCAAGAACACCCGCATGGCCTACCTCCAGCTTGAGGACGACGGCGGCAGCATGGAGGTGCTCGTGTTTTCGCCCGCGCTCGACGCCTGCCGTGACCTGCTGGCGCAGGAAAACCCCGCGCTGTTCGTGGCCGGGCGCATCTCGACGCGCGACGAATCCGACCCTCAGCTCGTGGCGGACAAGGTCCTGCCACTGACGGAGCAGGGGCTCGCGACCCTGCGCACGCCGCCGCGCCGCGACCCGCCGCCCCGGCCCGAGCCGCCGAAGCGGCACCGGCTCTGGGTGCGTCTGCCGGATAAGGACCACCCGGCCGTGAAGCGCATCGAGCTGATCCTGAAAATGTTCCCCGGCGACGAGCAGCTTGTGCTCGTGTTTGAGGACACGGGCCGCCGCGCCGCCGCCCGCTGCTGTGTGCACCCCGCGCTCGTCGAGGAGCTGCGCGAGCTCGCGGGGCCCGGCAACGTCGCCGTCACGGAGGAGAAAACCCGTTGACGCGCCGGGCATTTTATGGTATCATGAACGTTAATTTATCTCCCGTCCGGATAGGCACCGGCCGGGGGAGATATTCAGGAGTGTGATGATCCGCAATGGACGCTGGCCCTAAGCAGGATTTATGGAATCTTTTGCCTGTTATCATCGTGCTGCTCCTTGGCGCGGCCTATTTCGCCGTCATGGAGACAGCATTCGCATCCGCGAGCCGCATCCGGCTCAAAGCCGCCGCAGATCACGGCAACCGCCGCGCCGAGCAGGCGATGTATGTGCTCGACCACTTCGATCAGGCGATCACGACGCTGCTGATCGGTACGAACATTCTGCACCTGACGATCGCGACGCTCGTGACCGTGGCCGTGCAGCGGCAGTGGGGCATGTGGGCCGTCACCGCCGGCACGCTCATCACGACCGTGGTCGTGTTCTTCGCCGGGGAGATGCTGCCCAAGAGCATCGCCAAGAAATACGCCGAGCGGCTGGCCATGCGCACGGCGCGTTCGCTGCGGTTTTTCATGGTGCTCTTTCAACCCCTGTCCGCCATGCTCACCGCCTTCGGCACCGCCGTCGCCCGCCGCGTACAGAGCGAGCCCGCCGTGACCGTGACGGAGGACGAGCTGGCCGACATCATTGAAAACATGACCGACGACGGGGAACTGACCGCCGAGCGCGGCGAGCTTATGAGCTCCGCCCTGTCGTTTGCCGAGGTGCCGGTCGAGAGCGTCATCACGGCGCGCGTGGACGTCGCCGCCGTGGACGTGGACGACCCGCCGGAGGAGATCCTTGCCTACGTGCGCGAGCAGCGCCACAGCCGCCTGCCCGTGTACGCCGACAGCATCGATAATGTCATTGGCATCCTGCAGATCCGCAAATACATCAAGGCCTGCATCAAAAACGGCGGCAAGGCTGTGGACGTCCGGCCCCTGCTCGACGAGCCCGTGTTCGTGCACCAGAGCACCCTCATCGCCGAGGTGCTGCCCGAGCTCAGCCGCCGCAAGGCCAATCTTGCCATCGTCACCGATAACTACGGCGGCACGCTCGGCATTGTGACCGTGGAGGACATCGTCGAGGAGCTCGTCGGCGAGATCTGGGACGAGGACGACGTGGTCGAGGAATCGTTCGTGCCGCTCGGCGGCGGCCGCTACGAGGTTGATGCCGAGATGACCGTCGGCGAGGTGTTCGACCGGCTCGACTACACCGACCCCGAGGACGACGAGGAACTGCAGTATAAGCTGCTCGGCGAGTGGACGTATGAGCAGTTTTCCTACATCCCGCGCGAGCGGGAGGGCTTCCGCTATCACCGGCTCGACGTGCGCATTGCCGACATGAAGCAAAAGCGCATCGTCAAGCTCATCGTGCGCCTGCTGCCGGAGGAGACTGAGGCAGATGCGCCTGCGGACGCCGCCCCGGAGAAAGGGGGCGAGACGGCATGAGCATCGTGTGGTATTTTGTTGCGCTCGTCGTGCTCATCGCGCTGTCCGCGTTCTTTTCCGCGTCGGAAATGTCGTATTCGTCGGCCAACCGCCTGCGGCTCGAAAACGCCGCCGAGGACGGCAGCCGCCGCGCGAAGACCGCCGTCGGCATCCTCGACCACTTTGACCGCACCCTCAGCGCCATCCTCATCGGCAACAACCTTGTCAACATCGCGTCGTCGTCGCTCGGCTCCGTGATCGTCATCCTGCTCGTGGGCGAGCAGTGGACGTGGGTGTCCACCGTCGTGCTGACGCTGCTGGTCATCATCTTCGGCGAGACGATGCCGAAGATCGTCGCCAAGCAGAACGCCAACGGCATCGCTCTGCGCAACGCGTATGTCATCCGCGCGCTGTCGGTCATTCTGTACCCCGTCATCTGGCTCGTCGTCGGGCTCGTGCACCTCATCACGCGCCCCCTGCGCGGCGACACCGGCGACGGTGACCCCGAGGAGGCCGCCTCGCAGGAGCTGCAGTCGATCATCGAGACAGCCGAGGACGAGGATGTGCTCGACGAGGACCGCAGCGAGCTGCTGCGCTCCGCACTCGACTTTTCCGACATCAGCGCGAGTGAGGCCATGACTGCCCGCGTGGACATGGTCGCCATCGACATCGACGACGACTGGGACGATATCGTGCGCATCATCGACGATTCGTCGTATTCCCGTCTTCCGGTCTATTCCGGAAGCGTGGATAATATCATCGGTTTCCTGTATCTCAACCGCTTTTTCAAGGCCATGATGGACGGCCGGCCGGACGACCTGCGCGCGCAGCTCATCCCGCCGTGCTTTGTCTACAAGACCACGCGTCTGCCCGACGTGCTGGCAAAGCTCCGCCGCGAGCAGAAGCACCTCGCCGTCGTCACGGACGAGTTCGGCGGCACGCTCGGCGTCATCACGATGGAGGACGTGCTCGAGGAGCTCGTCGGCGACATCTGGGACGAGAAGGACGTGGTGGAAAAGGAGGTCGTCGCGCGGCCCGACGGCGGCTATGAGCTCGACGGCGCCATGACGCTCTCGGACTTTCTCGAGCTGCTCGACTGGAACGAGGACGCCCTCGACGACGCCGACAGCACCACCGTCGGCGGCTGGACGCTCGAGCGCTTTGGCACGTTCCCGAAGCCGGGCGACAGCTTCCGGTACGAAAACCTCACCGTCACGGTCCTCACCATGGACGGCCGCCGCGTCGAGCGCGTGCTCGTGCAGCCCGACCCGCCCGAGGACAAGGACGAATAACGCGTTCCGGCAAGGAAAATCCGGCCTGTGCAATTTTTGCACGGGCCGGATTTTTGCTTTCCTGTGTGAGGCATCTTGTGCCCGGAGTGGGAAAATTTGCCCAAACGGCGCAAGATGTGGCGGTTTGTATCAGAAATCCGCTAGTGTGTGAAAGTTTTTGCACAGAAACGGATGGAAAGTTTCATTTTTGGCTTGATATTTGCGCTTGAGGCAGGTATAATGAACGCATATTGAATCTTTTCAAGAGGAAAATTTCAAAAAGGAGAGAACCAACTATGAAGTTCAACAAAATCGTGGCTCTGGCGCTCGCCCTCGTCATGGTGTTCGCGCTGTGCGCCTGCGGCGGCGGCAATACCGACACCAAGACCGACGACACGGGTTCCGCTTCCAAGGTCGATACCAACACCGTCTCCGTCGGCGCGATCGTCATCGCCCGCGACGATGTCCCGACCGACGAGATCTATGCGTTCGTGTCCACCATCTTTGACAATCTCGACGCCATCACCGCCCAGCACGCCAAGGGCGCGGAGCTGAGCCTTGAGGCTGCCGCCTCCGTCAAGGGCGTGCCGTATCACCCCGGCGCTGCCAAGTACTTTGAGGAGAAGGGCTTCAAGGTCGACGCGGTCAAGGAAGGCGCCGGCAACGGCACCGCTTCCGCCCTCAGCTTCGGCACCGGCGGCGAGTCCGGCACGTACTACGCTTTCGGCGGCGTGCTCGCTTCCTTCGTCTCCGGCAAGTCCGACTGCAAGGTCACGGCCCTCACCTCCGGCGGCTCTCAGGCCAACGTCGAGGATCTGACCAATGGCAACGTCCAGCTCGCCTTCGTGCAGAGCGACGTCATGAACTACGCTTACAACGGCCAGCGCCTGTTTGACAGCCCGGTCACCGGCTTCTCCGTCGTCGCCCAGCTGTATCAGGAGCAGGTCCAGATTGTCACCACCAACCCCGACATTAAGACCGTTGCCGACCTCGCCGGCAAGAAGGTCTCCATCGGCGCAGCCGGCTCCGGCGTGTACTTCAACGCCATTGACGTGCTCAGCGCTTACGACCTCAAGGAGTCTGACATCTCCGCTGTGTACCAGAGCTTCGGCGACAGCGCCGAGAGCCTGAAGGACGGCAAGATCGACGCCGCGTTCATCGTCGCCGGTGCGCCCACCACGGCCACACCGCCGCCACCATCAAGGCAGGCACCTATTGATGCCCGACCCGGTGATGCGCCGCATCCCGTAAACGTTCGCTACGGCGTCAGTACCCCTGACGCCGTAGTTTTTCCATCCTAACCGGAACGGAGGTTTCCCCCTATGTCTGACACCAAGAAGGCCGCGGACGCCGCGGCAAACGCTTCGCTGCAGGAGGAAATGGACGCCGTCATGCGCAAGTATGACCGCGAATCCGCCACCCGCGTCTGGACGGGCAAGCCCAAGATCGTCATCTCCGTCGTCATGGCGCTGTTTTCGGTCTACTGCATCTGGTCGACGCTGTTCAGCACCGCCGCGCTTGAGATCCGTCTGACCGCGTTCCTCGGGCTGATCGTCATCATGGGCTACCTGACCTATCCCGCCAGCAAGAAGCATGTGCACCCCAACCGCCTGCCGTGGTACGACATCGTCATCATGGTCATCGGTGCGGCTGCGTTTTTCTACTATTGCTTTAACTACTCCGTGCTCATCAAGACGCTCACCAGCGCCGCCAAGATGACGCCGTTTCTCATCGCCGTCGGCGTGGCCGGCATCCTCGTGCTGGCCGAGCTGTGCCGCCGCTGCGTCGGCCTGCCGATCCTCGTGGTCGTCGGCGCGCTGCTCGTGTACACGTTCGTGAGCATGCTCAACGCCGGGCAGACGTTCCAGCAGGTGCTCAGCCGCGTGATCTACACGCTCTTTTTCGGCACGTCCGGCGTGCTGAGCACGCCCGTGCAGGTGTGCGCGAAGTTCATCGCCGTGTTCATCATCTTCGGTGGCTTCCTTGAGCGAACCGGCATCGCCAGCTTCTTCATTGACGCAGCCAACGCCATCGCCGGCTGGACCTCCGGCGGCCCGGCCAAGGTCGCCGTCATCTCGTCCGCGCTGTGCGGCATGGTGTCCGGCTCGTCCGTCGGCAACACCGTCACCACCGGCTCGGTCACGATCCCGATGATGAAAAAGACCGGCTACAAGCCGGAGTTCGCCGGCGCCGTCGAGGCGGCGGCCTCCACCGGCGGCCAGATCATGCCGCCCATCATGGGCGCGGCCGCGTTCCTCATGGCCGAGTACATGGGCGTGACGTATGGTCAGGTCACCCTCTGGGCGATCCTGCCTGCCGTGCTGTATTTCGGCGGCATCTTCATCTCCGTGCATCTCGAGGCCAAGAAGCTCGGCCTCAAGGGCATCCCGCGCTCGGAGCTGCCCCGCTTCAAGTACCTCATCCGCAACGTCTATCTGCTGCTGCCGCTCGTGTTCCTGATCTGGATGGTCACGGCGAACATCCGCTCGCTGCAGTTTTCCGCCGCGATCGCCATCCTGATCTCCATCGCCGTGAGCCTGGTCGGCACCATCCGCGACGCCTCGGCCGAGGTGCGGGAGACCAAGACCGGCAGCGTCGCCGGCATCACCGCCAAAAAGACCGGCCGCATGATCCTCGACTCGCTCGAGGCCGGCGGCAAGGGCAGCATCACCGTCGCCGTGGCCTGCGCCATGGCCGGCATGATCGCGGGCTGCATCACCGTCACGGGCCTGGCGTCCAAGCTCATCAGCGGCGTCATTGCGATCAGCAGCGCCATCCCGAACCCGACGCTCTCGCTGCTGCTGGCGCTCTTCCTGACGATGCTCTGCTGCATCGTGCTCGGCATGGGCGTGCCCACGACCGCCAACTACTGCATCATGGCCTCCACCTGCGCGCCGATCCTCATCACGCTCGGCATCCCGAAGGTCGCGGCCCACTTCTTCGTGTTCTACTTCGGCATCGTCGCCGATATCACGCCGCCGGTCGCGCTGGCGGCCTACGCCGGCTCCGCCATCGCCAAGTCCGACCCCATGAAGACCGGCATCAATGCCACGAAGCTCGCCATCGCGGCGTTCATCGTGCCGTACATCTTTGCGATGAACCCCTCCATGCTGCTCATGGATCAGGGTGTGCTCGCCGCCATTCAGGTCATCATCACGTCGTGCCTCGGCATCTTCGGCATCGCCGCCGCGCTCGAGGGCTATATCGTCACGCGCGCGCCCTGGTGGCAGCGCATCCTGCTCGCCGCCGGCGGCCTGTGCCTGATTGACCCGGAGCTCATGACCGACGTCGTCGGCGTCGCGGTCATCGTGGTCGTCATCGTGCTGCAGATCGTCCTGCGCAAGCACAGCAAGCCCGCCGCCGCGTAAAAAAACCGGAACCTTTCGCACCGATGCACGTCAGATATTTCTGGCGTGCATCTTTTTTGTGCGCTGCGCGCTGTCCGGCGGGGGGACTTTACACACACGGGCCGGAGGCGTATAATATGCCCATGCAAAGATTCGGAAAGGAGCGATCTGCATGAAACGGAGCATTCTGGCGCTCGTACTGGCGCTGGCAACGGTATTCGCACTGGCCGCCTGCGGCCGCGGGGACAAGGCCGCCGCGCCTGTCCAGCCGACGGCTGACACGGCAAAAAAGGCGGAGGACATCACCCTTTGCCCGACGTATGACGACGGCAAGGGCGGCTATTTTTCCGTCACGCTGCCGGCCAGCTGGGGCGACCATTACCTGACCGAGTGCGGCGCCAACGACGGCGGTTATTACGTCGGCTTTTACGAAAAGACCGACCACGACAACGGTCTGGGCGGCTTCCTGTTCATGCTTGAGGTTTTTCCCACCGATTATGACTATACCGAGCTGCCGGAGTATCAGGCAATCTGCGGCCTGACCGTCGACGGCGCAAACTACAACCTCATTGCCGAGCTGCCGACGGATGTGCAGTTCGCTAACGAGAACGCCGACCTCTACCGCAGCATGTCCAACGACTTTTCGACCATCCTCAAGAGTCTGACCTTCTCCAAGGGCGTCACGCGCACGGAGGTCACCGCGCCGGTGCCCTCGACAGGCAGCGGCTCGTGAAAACGGAATTTTTGAACGGCAAAAAGCACCGTCTCCCGATTGGGAGACGGTGCTTTTTGCTTTGCGGTGTGCGGGGGAGTTCCTCCGGCGGCACCGGCGGTGCGATGCGTGTCCTAAGCTTTCTCCCCGCGGGAGCAGTTGGCGTGCGCGCTGCCTTCTCCTTGCCGAGAAGGTGCTGAGCGCAGCGAATCTCACTTCGTAAGGGAAAGGTATCGCCGGAGGCAATGCCAAATCGCAACCGAGGCGTGCCTTGCTCCATCGGGCTCCCCCGCGGCGCAGAGGCTTTGGGAACGGCGACAACGGTCATGCGGCGCGCCGCCCTTTTACCCATCCGTGTCCGGCGGCGTGACCGGCAGGACAAACTCAGCCGAAAAATCATCGCCCACGCGGTGGATGAAAAACTGGCCGCCGAGCAGCTGCAAGATCGCTTCGCACGTGCGCAGGCCGATGTGGTTGCTCTCCACGCGCGCAAGCTCCTTGCGCGCGCGGTTGGCAAAGCAGATGTGCAGCCGTCCGTTTTCGCACTCGGCCAGAATGGTCAGGTGCGCGGCGGGGTCGGCGTATTTTTTCATGTTCGACAGGAGGTTATCCGTCACGCGCTTGAGCATCTGCACGTCTGTCGTGACGGTACAGGGTGTCGTCAGCGGCATGAGGTTGACATCAAAGCCCCGGCTGCGCAGCTCGGCCGCGCACTCGCCGAGCAGCTGCGCACAGAGGATCTGCGCGTCGTAGGGCTCGGGGTGCGTCTCCTGTTCGCCGCGGCTGAAGACGAGAAAGTACCGGAACATTTCCCCCGTCAGGTCCTTGAGCTGACAGCCCTTGTCCCGGCTGGCGAGCACGTAGCTGCGCAGATCCTCCGGCAGCCGGTCCTGACTCATCTCGAGCAGGTCGAGATAGCCGATGAGCGATGTGAGGGGGTTGCGGATGTCGTGCGACATGGCGGTGATGAGGTCACTGTTGGCCTGCCAGGCGGTCTGCTCGTTGCGCGTGCGCTCTAAAATCATGTCGCGCATGGTGTTGACGCTGGCTGCCAGGCGCGCGAGCTCGTCCGTGCCGACGACGGGGATGGTCTGGTTGAGCGCGCTGGCCGCGCCGACGGCCTCCGACAGGCGCGTGACGCGCCGCGTGAGCCGCCGCGTGAAGCCGATGGCGATACACGAATAGACCACAAAGCCCACCACGAGTGCGCCGAACTGCGTGTAGCCGAACAGTCGTGACTCGGAGTAATCGCACATGGCGACGCGGCACTCTCCGTCAGCAAACTGCAGGGTATAAAAACTGTAGCCGAGCGCTGCGAGATCGTTTTGCGTCGTATCGTCGAGCAGCTGGTTTGTGCCCCAGGTGCCGGCCTCATACGGGTCACCCTCCGCCTGATAGACAATGACGCTGGCGTTTTTCTCACTGCGCAGCCACTGCCCGATGGCCACCGTGTCGCGCGAGGAGACGCCGTTGCTCGCCACGTACAGCTGCAGACTGTACGCATGCTGCTGGTTGCGAACCTCGATCGCATCGGCCGACATGTACCAGTGGTTGATCGTCCACACGCCGAGCCGGTAGCAGCCGAAATAGCACCCGGCGCCCACGGCCAGCGCCGCGAGCAGCACGACGATCATGCGCGCATTGATCGATGAGCGCCACTTCTTAATCAATCTGATACCCCTTTCCCCAAACCGTGCGGATGAGCGTCGGGTTGGCGGGATCGTCCTCGAGCTTCTTGCGCAGCTTGAGGATGTGCACCATGACGGTGTTGGCAGAGCTGGGCAGGAACTTCTCATGCCAGACGTCCTCATAGAGCTTGCGCGCAGACACGGAAGTGCCGCGGTTGGCGATCAGGTACTGCAGCAGCTCAAACTCCGTCTTGGTCATCTCGACCGAGCGGCCGTTTTTGCACACGGTGCCTTTGTCGCGGTTGATCTCGAGCGCGTCGATGACGGTCGGCGCATCGCCCTTGCCGTGGTAGACGCGGTAGCGCCGGATGAGCGAATCGACCCGCAGGAACAGCTCGTGGTTGGAAAAGGGCTTGATGAGATAATCGTCGCCGCCGCTGCCGTAGGCGTCGCTCATGTCGGCGGGCTGGGCCTTCGCCGTGAGAAACAGGATCGGCGCGACGCTGTGCTGCCGGATCTCCGTGCAGGCGGCGACACCGTCCATGCCGGGCATCATGATGTCCAATATAATAAGATCATAGTCCGGCTGCGCGCGTACGCACTCCACGGCGCGCAGACCGTTTTCGGCCTCGTCAACTTCATAGCCGCGCGACGAGAGCAGGATGTGCAAAATATTGCGGATGTCCGGCTCGTCGTCCACAACGAGGATGCGGACGGGGGTCTCCAGGTTTTCCATGGTATCACCTCTGGGGTCTATCCTAACATATCCGGGCCGCCCCCGCACAGGGACTTTGGCCCGCTTTAAGAAAAATTAAGCGGATGGGTGCAAAAACCGGGGCTGCGAACGGACGCAGCCCCGGAGCGGGTACGTTACTGGTGGTAGAGATCGTGGCCGTTCACACTGAACGCCCACTGGCAAAACTCCGCCACGATCGTGGCGACCTGCTCGCGCGTGGCGTCGCCCTGCGGGTCGATGTACACAACGCCGTTGATCTCCGCGCCGGAGATGATCATCGACATCGCGTGCTGCATGGATGCGCGCGCCCAGGGGGACACCTGATCCCCGTCCGGATATTCCGACAGGTCAGCCGGCGCCCACTGCTGCTTCAGCTTCAAAACGTTGAAGAAATAGTTCATCATGATGCAGCCGATCTGTTCGCGCGTCACGGGCACCTCGGGCGAGAAGGTCGTGCCGCTCGTGCCGGACACGACGTCGTTCTGATAGGCCCAGACGACTGCCTTGCGGTACCAGCTCTGCGTCAGATCGCGAAACGGCGTGCCGCCGCTCACCGCCGGTGCGCCGGAGAGTTCGTAAAGGATCTGCACGATCTGCGCGCGCGTCGTCACGCCGTAGGGCGCGAATGTGTGCGTACCGGTGCCGGACATGGCGCCGGTCTTGACACAGTAGGAGATGCCGTCATACGACCAGCGGTTCGGATCCACGTCGTAAAACTGCTCATAGGCCCGGATCGGCGGGTCGATATAGGTGTAGCCGTTCCGGCCGCAGCGGCGGCAGGTCCACTCGCGCTGCCCGGCCAGAACACCGCTCGGCTGCACGACGACGGCACCCTGCTGCCAGTCATGGCCGCCATAGTAGTTGACGCAGTCCTCCGGTGTGTATGCAGCCGCCGCGGGCATCAGCGCCAGCAGCAGGCACAGCACGAGCGCCGCGGTCAAAAGTCTCTTTTTTATGTTCGTTTTTCCTTCTTTCTATGGTCTTCCGCCGCCTCAGCTCCAGCCGAGCGTCCGCGTGCAGAAGCTCTGCAGGATCGTGGCGACCTGCTCGCGCGCGGCATCGCCCTGCGGCTGCAGGAAGATGCCGTCGTCCGTCTCTGCGCCGGAGATCAGCTCCAGCGCCACGGCGTCGGCCATGGCGGCCTGCGCCCAGTCGGACACGCTTGCCCCGTCCGGGAAGGCAGAGAGGTCGGCCGGCGTCCACGTGTGCTTGAGGTGCTGCACCATGTCCGCATAGCCCATGAGGATGACAGCGATCTGTTCGCGCGTGACGGGCGACTCGGGGTCGAACGTCGTGGCCGACGTGCCGGCGACGACGCCGGTCTGGTACGCCCAGAGGATGGCGTTCTGATACCAGTCGTTCGTGAGGTCGGTGAACGGGGTCGTGCCGGTGACGGCCGGCTCGCCCGCAAGGTTATAGAGGATCTGCACGATCTGTGCGCGCGTCGTCACGCCCTTGGGCGCGAAGGTGTGCGCGTCGGTGCCGGACATGAGGCCCGTCTTGACGCAGAAGGCGATGCCGGGGTAGGACCAGAGCGCGAAGTCCACGTCGTCAAACTGCTGGTACGCCGGGATCTCGGGATCGGTAAAGCGCAGGGATTCCGCGCCGCAGCGCTTGCAGGTCGTGCGCACGCGGCCGCCCTGCGCGCCGCTGGGTTCGGCCACGGTCACGCCCTCGCCCCAGTCATGGCCGAGGGCGGGGATGGCTTCGGTCTCGGTCTCGGTGCAGCCGGCGTCCGTGCAGGTGCGGGTGCGCACGCCGGGCTCCGTGCAGGTGGCCTCGGTCGTGACGGTCCAGTCGCCGAAGTGGTGGCCGGTCACGGCATTGTAGTCCACGCGCGCAAGGCGCAGGAGCGTGTTGTGCTCGCCGACTTCGACGGCCTGCCATGCTTCCTTCGAGCCGCCGAAGTGCACCGTGCGCAGCGCGAGGCAGCCGGAGAACGCACTGTCGCCGATGGCCATGACGCTTGCGGGGATGGTGATCTCCTTGAGCGCCGCGCAGTCGCTGAACGTGCGCGTGTCGATGCGCGCCACGCCGGGCAGGATCGTCACGGCAGCGAGTGCCGTGCAGCCCTGAAACGCCCCGCCGCCGGTGCTCTCGAGGGTGCCGGGCAGCGTGACCGCCGCGAGCTTTTCACAATAGGCGAAGGCCGCCGTGCCGAGGGTGGTCAGACCTGCGGGCAGGGTGACTGCCTCGAGATTCGCGCACTTGAGGAACGCGCCCATGCCGATGCCCGTCACGCCCGCGCCGATCTCGGCGCGCACGATCCTGCTGTTGACGGCAAAGGCGTTGGCGCTGATCTCGCCGCTGCCGCTGACGGTCAGCGTGCCGGCGGTGTCGAGCGTCCAGGTCAAACCGTCACCGCAGGTGCCGGCCTGCACATCGTCCGCCGCAAAGGCTGCCATCGGCAGCAGCGTCAGCAGCAGGCACAGCACGAGCGCTGCACTCAGAAGTTTCTTTTTCATGCCATTTCTCCTTTTGTTTTCAATTATTGCTACATTCAGTATACCGGAAGCCGCACCCAGCCGCAAGAAAATCTTTGCACCACAGGTACGAAAAACGGCAAAAAACCGGCGCCCCGTTTAGGGGCGCCGGTTTGGTGTTGGGTTTGATTTACGCGGGGATCTTGCAGAAGCCCTCTAGGAGCGTGGCGACCTGCGCGCGGGTCGCCTGCCCCTGCGGCAGGAGCCAGAGCTCACCGTTGTTCTCGGCACCGTTGAGAATGCCGAGCGCGACCGCCTCGGCCACGGCGTCACGCGCCCAGTCGGACACGTCCGCCCCATCCGGGAAAGCCGAGAGGTCGGCGGGCGGCCATGTGTGGTCGCGGTGCTGCACCATGTCCGCATAGCCCATGAGGATGACGGCGATCTGCTCGCGCGTGACGGGCGCGTCTGGGTCGAACGTCGTGTCCGACGTGCCGGCGACGACGCCGGTCCGATACGCCCAGAGCACTGCATCCTGATACCAGTCGGACGTGAGGTCGGTAAACGGGGCCGTGCCGGCGACGGCCGGCTCGCCCGCGAGGTTATAGAGCACCTGCACGATCTGCGCGCGGGTCATCACGGCGTCGGGCGCGAAGGTCGTATCACTCGTGCCGGACATCAGGCCATTGGTCACGCAGTAGCGGATGCCGGGGTAGGCCCAGTTGAAAGGATTGAGATCCGTGAAGCGCTCCATCGGATCGGGCGTGTTCACGGTCGTGCGCCAGAGCTGCGTGCCCATGAAGGGATTTGCCGTACCGATAACCATCCAGCCCTGCTCGTCGTTCGTAGCGAAGGCACGCAGACCATGGTTGTACGGATCGCCGAAGCCGTCGCGCGTGAGCGTCTCGAGCGTGAGCTTGCCGTTGTCGGACGTGATGGTATACAGGCCGAAGCCGCGCGTGGCGGTCGAGAGCTTTTTCAGGCAGATGCACAGATCCTTCATGTTTTCCAGCTCGGTGATGCGCACGAGCGTTTCATAGAGCTTCTTGAGTGCATCGGGCAGCTTGCCGCTGAGGCTCGCATAGAGGTCGTTCGCCTTCTGGTAGCGCGCAACAAAGCCCGAAATATCGTTCGTCTCGACGAGGTCGGTCAGCTCGCCGAGCAGCGCATTGAGCTCGTTGAGCCGGCGCAGCGTGCTTGTACTGTAGGGCGCGTCGTACACGCCGTTCTTGAGCGCCTGACGCATCGTGTCGTACTGGGTATCGGTCATGGTGAAGAGTTCGGGGCTCTCGGCATTGACCGCATCGACGGCGGCATCGATCGCTGCGGCAGCATCGCCGGAGCCGGCGGCGAACAGTGTGCCGTCGCCGTTATTTTTGTTCTTATCCAGCAGGAGCTTGAGCAGCACCTTGAGGTAGCCAATCTGGCTGGCCCACTCGTCACGCGACATATGCAGCAGGTCGCCGTTGGTAAACTGGCCGAGCGGCTCGAGCAGGGAGCTGGTGTCGAACGTGCCGAGAAAGAGCTTGTCGTCAAAGACCTTCGACTGCCAGAAATACTGGTTTTCATAGTCGCCGAAGCCGGAGCGCTTGCACAGGATGCCGCCGGCCGGGAACATCTTCGTCCGCTCGCCGACGACGAGCTCCATCTGCTCGGTGCCGTCCGCGCCGATGGACATCCGGTAGAGGTTCACCGACTGCTCCAGGTTGCGCGCAAGGAAGCCGAAGTCCTGATCGAACATGAGCTCCTCGAGCGGGATTTCCTCGTCGTTGTATTCGCCGATGTAGAGGTAGCCGTCATAAATGCACAGATTGCAGGCCGCGGCGCGCGTGCGCGCGGGGTCGATGCCGAAGGTGTACTTCGCACCGTCGGCCTTGTCACCGACGACCGGCGTCCACGTCCACGCGCTGGGGTCGTTCCAGTCGCCGGAGCAGTTGCCGCGCACGATGGCGAACGAGCGCATGTTGTCGTCCACGCGTGTGGCGGGCGTACCGGTGCACATGGCGACGTAGAGGCTGCCGTGATACTCGACGATCTCCCAGATGCCGCCGCCGTAAACACTGTCGACAAAGTGCACGGCAGGATAGTTATAGAGATCGGACTGCGTGGCGATCTTCGTGAAGCCCTCGGACGGGTTGTCGCTGATGAGCAGGTAGCCGCCGTCGACGCCGACGTTGCTGATGACGAGCTTGCCGTCATAGACCGCCATGCCGCGG
>QWCN01002881.1_pt1 | contig 21358 bp, 25 predicted proteins | sample 1972711 | NCBI WGS metagenome assembly QWCN01 (sample SAMN09866707, study PRJNA288562) | Human gut metagenome isolate term1_stool, whole genome shotgun sequencing... | isolation source: gut | host: Homo sapiens | place: USA: California
ATAATGTTTTAAAGTAAATAGCTGTAGGGACCGACAAGTTAAAGAATGTTATAAAATTTAGTAATAGAACTAAATTTTATATACAGTCTTTTACGTAGTTGGGGATGAACGTAAAACATTATATTATTGAATTATTGTGTGTTAAAATCATATAAATTGCCAAAAAGGTCCGTCCCCAGTGGCAACTTTTTTTATTTCTCAGGTTCTATATATTCCATTGTTCCTGGTACAATTTTATCAACAAACACTTCTCCATTTAAATGGTCTACCTCATGGCATATTGCTTGTGCTAATAATTCTTTTGCTTTTATCTTTTTTCTTTTTCCTTCTCTATCCGTGTATTCTGCTACTACTTCAGCAGGTCTTATTACTTTTGCAAATTTGTTTGGAAAACTTAAGCATCCTTCATCAACTTCTTGTTCTCCTTTTGTTTTTAATATAACTGGGTTTATTAACGCAATTGGTCCTTTATCATCATATAAATCTATTACAATTACTCTTTTTAAAATCCCAATTTGTACTGCCGCTAATCCTACACCATTGTATTTGTGCATTGTTTCTATCATATCATCTATTAATGTTTGTAATTTTTCGTCTATTATTTCTACATCTCTTGATTTCTTTTTTAATATTTCGTCTCCTTCATATCTTAGATTTCTAATTGCCATTTTTCCTACTCCTTTCATTAATTTTATTTTTATATATAAATATGATGTTATTTTTTACATTTTATTTTGCTTATTAAGTCATATTATTTGGATTTACATCTATTGATATTCTTGTATTTTTATTGTTTTCATCATAAAATTTTTCTAAACATTTATTTAATATTTTATTTAATTCTTCACTCATTTTGCCTTTTATTATAATCCTCCATCTGTAGCGATTTTGAATTTTATCTATTGGTGATGGCATTGGTTTAAAAATTTTATACTCTTGTTCTTCTGCAATATTTATTTTGTTGTTTATTTCTTCTTTTAAGTAACTATAAACTTTATCGCTTGTTTTTATGATTTCTTTTTCAGATATACTATTAAATCCAATTACTATTATATCGCAAAATGGTGGATATTTCAACTGTTTCCTTAATGCTATTTCTGTTTCATAAAACATATCATAATCTTGTTTTTTAGAACATTGAATGCTAAAGTCATCTGGATTATATGTTTGTATAATTACTTTTCCTGGTAATTTATCTCTTCCTGCTCTCCCTGCCACTTGTGTTAATATTTGAAAAGTTCTTTCATTTGCTCTATAGTCGTCTATATTTAAAGAACTATCTGCCGCAATAACTCCTACTAATGTTACATTTGGAAAATGATGACCTTTTACTACCATTTGTGTTCCTATAAGAATATCTATATTTTCGTCTCTGAATTTGTTTAATATTTGTTCATGTGAATTCTTTTTAGTTACTGTATCTACATCCATTCTAATTGTTCTTGAATTTGGAAATTGTTTATGTATTTCTTGTTCAAGCTTTTGAGTTCCTGTTCCAAAATATCTGATTTTATCACTATGGCATTCTGGACATACTGTAACAAGTTTTTCTTCATATCCACAATAATGACATTTTAATTTTTTTTCATAGCTATGGTATGTTAAGCTTATGTTACAGTTCTTACATTTAACTGTATATCCACAATCTCTACACATAATAAATGTAGAATATCCTCTTCTATTTAAAAATAATATTGTTTGTCTTTTTTGTTCTAAGTTTTTTTCTATTTCTGAATACAAATCGACACTTAGCATTGAATGATTTCCATTTGCTAGTTCTTGTTTCAAATCAACAATTTCTACACTTGGCAATGATGAGCTATTAGCTCTTTTGGTTAGTTTTAAAAGTTCGATTTCTTCATTTTCATATGATTTATAATATGTATTAATATCAGGTGTAGCACTTCCAAGTAGCAATGGGCATTTACTTTGTTTTGCTATATATTTTGCAACTTCTTTTGCATTATATTTAGGATTTGCTTCTGATTTATATGAACTATCATGTTCTTCATCTATAATAATTATTCCAATATCATTCATAGGAGCAAAAATAGCAGACCTAGCTCCTATTACTATTTTCGCTTCATTTTTTCTTATTCTTTCCCATTCATCATGTCTTTCTCCTACAGATAATTTACTATGTAAAACCGCTATTTCTTTTTTTCCAAATCTTGAAATAAACCTATCTATCATTTGGGGAGTAAGTGAGATTTCAGGGACTAATAATATAGCTGTTTTTCCTATATTTAATACTTTTTGAATTAATTGTATATATACCTCTGTTTTTCCGTGAACCTGTAATTCCATATAAAAGAAAGCTTTTATTTTCTTTTGATATAATTGCTTGTTCTACTTTTTTATATGCTTGTTCTTGTTCTTCAGTTAACTCTAGATTACTTGTTTTTGACATTTGTTTATATGCCAAAGGATCTCTATCTATCTTTTTATCTACTATTTCTAGATATCCATTTTTTATTAATGTATTTACAATTGCCCTTGAGCAATCTGTAAACATTTCTATTTCTGGTATTGTAGCACCTTCATTGTCTTTAATAAAATTTAATATTTTCTTTTGTTTCTCTGATTTTATTTTTTTTGTTTCAATTTCAAATTCTATTTCTTCTATATCTTTTTTCAAAAATACGCAATTTATTTTTTTGTCTCGTATTCTTTTTTCTTTATCTTTATTTCTTGTTCCTGGTGTAAGCATTAATTTTATACAATCTGACACATTACAAAAATATCTTTTTGCCATCCATCTAGCTAAACAAATTTGATTTTCTGTTAAATTGTCTTCTAATTTGCTTATTTCTTTTATTTCATACTCTGATTTTTCTTTTATACCTACAACAAATCCTTCTTCTAGTTTTCCACCTTTTCCAAATGGTACTAGCACTTTGCTTCCCACTATTATTATATCTTCTAAGTTTTTAGGTATTTTATAATCAAAAGTTCTATTTAATTTTTTTGCTGTTCTATTTATTATTACTTCTGCTACCATTTTTTCTCCTATATAAATATCTTTGATTTATAGTATATCAAAAATTATAAAAAAATGCCACAACTATTTTTGTGACATTTCTAATTTTCTTTCATCTTCTATTATTGTTTGAATTATATCAACTGTTTTTTCAAAATCATCATTTTTTATAACATAATCGTATAATTTAATTTTAGATTCTTCATACTCTAATCTTCCAAGTCTTAGTTCTAATTGTTCTTCTGATAAGTTATCTCCTCTTGCAATTAATCTTCTTCTTAATTCATCTTTTTCAACTTTTAAAAATATAGTTACTAATTTTGTTTCATCTTTTAATAATTTTATTAAATTCTCTGTTCCATTTACCTCTATATCTTTTACTATTATTTTTCCACTTTCAATTTTTTCATTCATTAATTTTTTTGATGTTCCATAATAGTTGTCATGGTGTAAATCATATTCATAAAATTCATTATTTCCTATTTTTTCTTCAAATTCCATTTTTGTTATAAAATGATATTGAACACCTTCTTCTTCTCCTTCACGTGGATTTCTAGATGTAAAAGATGGAAGAGATATTACATCTTCCATTCTTTTTATTAATTCTTTTTTTATTGTATCTTTTCCTGCTCCTGAAACTCCAGATAATATTACTAACATATTGTTACCTTCCCTTCTGCAATTTCATTTGCAGCTAAAGTAACTGGTGAATCTTCCTTAACACTAGTTTTTGGTTCAGCACCATTAGCTATTTGTCTAGCACGTTTTGCTGTTGCAATTACTAATTCATATCTATTTTTTGCTTTTGTTAATAATTCTGTAACACTTGGGTTTACCATCATTTTAAATCACTCCTTTTTAACTTTATTATTCTTTTTCATCCTGTGAAATCGTTTTATCAATTCTTCCTCCAACAGTTTCTGGTTGAACTGCTGATAATATCATATGTCCTGAATCCATAACCAATACCGCTCTTGTTCTTCTTCCACATGTAGCATCTACTGCTGTTTTATTATCTTTTGCTTCTTGTATCATCCTTTTTATAGGTGCTGATTCAGGGCTAACAATAGCTACAATTCTTTCAGCAGAAATAATATTTCCAAATCCTATATTTACTAATTGCATTAAAATCATTCCCTTCTATTCTATATTTTGTACTTGTTCTCTTATGTTTTCTATTTCTGTCTTAATGTCAATTACCCCATTTGTAATTTCTAAATTATTTGCTTTAGATCCTATTGTATTTGTTTCTCTGTTCATCTCTTGAATTATGAAATCTAATTTCTTTCCTACAGCATCATCAGAATTGATTAATTCTTTAAATTGTGATATATGACTTTTTAATCTGGTAACTTCCTCTTCTATTGAGCACTTATCAGCATATATTACAACTTCTTGTGCCAATCTTGATTCATCAATTTCTTGATTTTTTAAAATTTCTTTTATTCTATTCTCTAATTTTACTACATATTCTTCAATAAGTCCAGTAGATAGTTCAGATATTTTTTCAATTTTTTGATTTATTTTTTCTATTCTTTTTAATAAATCTTCAGCCATTTTAGAGCCTTCTACTTGTCTCATTTGAACTAATTTATCTGTTGCAATTGTTGTTGCCTCTATTAATTCTTTTTTTATTTGCTCATCATCTTGAGTATTTTGAACACTTAAAACATCTGGATATTTAGAAATTTCTGTTACTTCTATATTTGCCAAAATATTTTCTTCTTCTGCTAATTGTTTTAGTTGATTAATATACATTTTAGCAATTTCATTGTTTATTTTTATCTCTTTTCCTTCTGTTGAAGAATTTTCAAATGTAATAAATACATCTATTTTTCCTCTTTTAACTTTTGATGAAATTACTTTTTTTACATCTTCTTCTAAATAACTTAATACTCTTGGCATTTTTACTGATATATCTAAATATCTATGATTTACACTTTTGATTTCAACTTGATAATTTCTTAAATTTTCAGATATGTTACCTTTTCCATATCCAGTCATACTTTTAATCATTTATTTTTACCTCTTTTTTAGATTTATTATTTCTTTTTTTAGCTTCCTTTACTATAGGCTTGTCTTCTTTTACTATATCAGAAATATCACTTAAACTTTCTAAATATTTTCTTCTTTCTTTTGTATAAATTATAATACATTTTAATACATAATATGTTGAAAAAATATAAGAAAATGTTAAAACATAAAATCTAAAATTATACTTCATTAATGTTGATATATGTATAGCTGACAATGTAAAAAATGATATAACCAATAATTCTATTCCTGTAATAGCAATTGTTCCACTATCTTTTTTATATGCCACTTCTAAAGCAATTAATCCAGCTATTAAAAATATTCCTGCAAAACTTTCTATACACTGAGCTAAAATTTTAGTTTCTACATTAACATATGCCAAATTTAATATTACAAAATAAATCATAATTCCTATTGCTTTTAGCAGATTTATAAATAATTTTTTCATAATTTCCTGAGAAACTTCTTTTGGAATTCTTTTTTGCTCTTGTATTTTATCTTCCATTTCTTCTATTGCTCTTTTGTTCATTTTTCCCTCCCTATTTTTCCAACTCATACATAATTATGCTTAAAACACTTAATGCAACTGTTTCTGTTCTCAAAATTCTATTTCCTAATGTAATTATTTTAGCTCCATTTTCTTCAAACATTTCAATTTCTTCTGGTGCAATTCCTCCTTCTGGGCCGATAATAATAGCTACTTTTATTTCTTCTTTGTCTAATTTTTTTAAATTCTTTAATTCTTTTTTCAAGGTGTTTTCTTTCTCATTCTCATATGCAATTAATACTATATCATATTCATTGCATAAATTACAAACCTCTTTTACATTTACTATATTATTTATTTTTGGAATTATATTTCTTCCACATTGTTTTGCTGCTACTTCAGATATTTTTTGCCATCTTTGAATTTTTTTTGCCTTATCTTTTTCATTTAATTTTACAACACATCTTTTCATTTGTAATGGAGTTATATCATAAACACCTAATTCCACTGATTTTTGTATTACTAATTCCATTTTATCAGCTTTTGGAAGTCCTTGAAATATTGTGACTTTTACATTTGATTCTGTATTATTTTCTAATTTTTTTATTATATTACAATCAATACTTTTCTCTTCAATTTTATCAATTTCACATAAATAATCTTGTTCTTTAGAAATATCACATATTGTTATTTTATCTCCACTTTTTTGCCTTAATACATTTTTTATGTGATTTACATCATTACCTATTATTGTTATTTTGTTATTATTAATTTGATTTTCTGCTACAAAAAATTTTGGCATAATTTTCTCCTTTTCTTATGTATATTATTATATGATTTTTCTTCCTTTTTTTCAAGCAATTTATAATAAAAGTTATAGAATAAAACTAAACCTTATTTGCTCTCTATTCATAGTAAAGTAATATTTTTCATTAAAACTTTCGAGGTTTCACGTGTTATCCGTGAGCTAGCGCTACTCAAGCTTTTAATTCAAAATATTACTTTACTATGAATAGAGAATATCTTAAATCAGCTTGAATTGTCTTAATTTAGAACTCACCTATAATAAAAAAGTCGAAGTATATTTTTTATATACTTCAACTTTTTTAGACTTATTCAAAATTAAAATTCACATTTTAATTTTCTAAAATATATATTTAATAAAACCTTCTTATTAATAATTTTCTGCTTTTATTTCAAAATATGCTTTTGGATGGCTACAAACTGGGCAAATTTCTGGAGCTTGTTTTCCAATTACAATATGTCCACAATTTCTACATTTCCATATTTTATCTCCATCACGGCTAAATACTAATCCATCTTCTACATTTTCTAATAATTTTTTATATCTTGCCTCATGTTCTTTTTCAATTTTTCCAACTTCTTCAAAAAGATATGCAATATGATCAAAACCTTCTTCTTTAGCTTCTTTTGCCATTCTATCATACATATCTGTCCACTCATAGTTTTCACCTTCTGCTGCAGCTTTTAAATTTTCTGTTGTTGTCTTTATTGCTCCACCTTGTAATAATTTAAACCACATTTTTGCATGTTCTTTTTCATTATCAGCTGTTTCTTGGAAGATAGCAGCAATTTGTTCATATCCTTCTTTTTTAGCTTTGCTTGCAAAATATGTATATTTATTTCTTGCTTGTGATTCACCAGCAAATGCCTCCATTAAATTTTTTTCTGTTTTTGTTCCTTTTAAATCCATTATAATTCCTCCTTTATATAACAATCAGTATATATAAACTAATTGTATTTTTCACTTTATACTCTTTTTACAAAACTTATAAAAGTTGTATTGTAGTTCATATTTTATATTTCTTTATGTTTTTTGTCAATATAAATATATAAAAAAAGATGCCATTATGGCATCTTCTTTTAATTTTCTATAATTATCTTTTTAGCATTCTCAATAAGCTCTATAAACTTTTCCTTCTGGAGCATATATAAATCTTCTGGTATGATTTTTTTATACCTTTTATTTGATAAATAATTTTCAGAATCTAATATGATTTTATTACCTATCATTCTTATCTGACTATTATATTCAAATACTTTATCCTCTAAAACTTCCATATCATTAGAAGATGTTATTTGGGCTTTTAATTTTTCTTTTCTTATTTCTTCTAAATAATTATAAGATGCTTTTACTTCATCATAATCAAATCGAAGATCCATCACCGTAATAAATACCACCTATAAATAAAGCAATGGTAATATTATCAGCAATAATATTGTCAATATTAACAATTCATTCCTTAAGCCCAAAGCCGAACCACAGAAGAAAACAATAAAGATAATTACACAATTTCTTAACTGCCGCATTCCCATAAGTACCTCCATTCTTTGCCAAATCAACAGTTTCTTTTTGTTTGATTTATATACTTCATTTTTTATATACAAATCTTTTTCCATATTATGTAACTTATTTAAGTATAACACATATTAAAACTTATTTCAACTCTTACGAATTTTTTGTATTCTTCTTTATTTATTTGCCTTCGTACCACTCCAATATTTCATTCAATTTTTTTCTAGATCTTTGTTTTGGATTTTCATCTGGATAACCTATTGAAATTGCAGAAATCAATTCCATATCACTTTTACCAACTAAATCAGTAATTTCTTTTTGAGTGTACACAATGTCTCTTATCCATAAAGAACCTAATCCCAAATCGGTCGCTCTTAAGCAAATATGTTCTATTGCTGCACCTATTGATAAGGAATCTCCTATAATCCAATTATCTTCTTTAGGCTTAAATACTAATATTAAAATCGGAGCCTGTCTTACAATATTTGCAGTGGCTTCAACACTGCTATTTGCATTGTATACTTTTGATTTTTCCTCTTTCTCACTCATAATATTCGCAATCTTATTTTTAGCTTTATCTTTTACAATTACAAATTTCCAGGGTTGTCTGTTCTTTGCTGATGGTGCAAGTCTTGCAAAATCTATTAAATCCTCAATTATTTCATTAGGTATATTTATATCTTTATATTTTCTAATACTTCTTCTATTTTTTACAACTATATTTAATTCCATTACTTTACTCCTTTATAATTATCTTGATTCTTCTAAACTTTTTTCACCTAAAACTTTGCCTAAAACTATATTTTCTAATCTTATACCTTTAGTATTTAAGTACTCTTCTAAATTAAGATGACTAGTTTTTTCTCCAAAGTGCCATACCTCTACCATAGGAATAGATTGGGTTTTTATTCCATATTTCATTAATTCATCACAGATTTTTTTTATTTTATTCATTACTTTATTCTTATTATAATTAAATAAAAAGAAAAAAGATAAACTTAACTGAAATCAGTTTTGTTTATCTTTTATTAACATATATAAATAACAATTATCCCTTGTATATAATTCAAAATTAAATTCATCATCAATATCATAATTAGTAGATTGTAACCATTGTGTGTATATCATTTTTTCTGTTTTTACTATATCTTTTTGATTTCTTGAATTAGAACTAAATATTACATATCTACCTTCTGGAATTATAAATTCTTTCGTATTATCATATTTTTCTTTACTTCCTACATAATATAAATATCCATTTTTATTACGCACAAATATTCCATACATACCGTATTTATTAAACTTTTTATACAAGTCATTTTCTTCAATATCTGCATACAACTTTCTTATGTTATATAATAAATCTTCGTGAGTTGTAGCAGATGTTTCTACACAATATATTTTAATTTCACCAATGTTTTTTATTTCATAATTTAATTCTTTACAAATATCATTATTATTATTAAATTTAATTATAGGATATTGTTTATATTCTTTATTGCTCGCTTTGCACTCACTAGGAGTTATTCCAAACATATTTTTAAAAACTCTTGTAAATGATATTGCTGAATCATATTTATATTTAACTGCTAAATCTATAATTTTTATATCCGTTGTTTTTAGTTCCTCAAACGCTTTGCTTAGTCTTCTTTTTCTTATATATTCTGCTAATGACATATTTGTTAAAAACACAAATATTCTTTGCAAATTATATTCTGAAACGCCAACTATTTTCGCTAATTTCTTATATTCTATATTTCTGGTTAAATTTTCTTCTATATACTTAACCATTTGATTTAAATATTCAAAATTCATTATTTATTACTCCCATTTTATTTATACATAATTTATATCATAAAATTGTAATTTTTCATAGTATTTCAGCAATATAATATGTTTTTTTCTGGTTGGCCATATAAAATATGTTCGTCTTTGATTTGCAGATTATGTTAATTTATGATATAATAAGCATAAGTTAAACTTTTCAACTCCGTTTTTCATCAGAGGGTTGTCACAATATTAAAAAAATTTTTTTAGGAGGATTTCATTATGACAAAAAAGAAAATCACACGGAAAGTTAGTTGGGCAATCTCTTTAGGATGGCTTTTCTACATTACCATAAAATTTTTAATAGGTAAAGCAGATACTTTTTCTACAATATGTATGTTTGTATGTTATTCACTTTGGGCTTTGTATTTAATTCCAAATATAGTTCTTAAAATTACGCAAAATATACAAAAATACAAAATATACAAATCTTTAGTAAATGTGTTTGAATATTTGCAGGCTATTCATAAAGAACGCTACAAACTTTATTTTACAGGAGATAATAGAAAAAAAATAGAAGAATACTCTGCTGAAATCGAAGAATATGGAAATGCTATACTAGACGTTTGCAAAGAGATTATTACAAAGAATTTATTAAGTAAAAAACACACTAAAAGCGTGGAAAAAATTTTTAATCAAACAAAAGAATTAATGTCAACTACCAACTAACAGTAAAAGGGCTTATATAAAGCCCTTTTATTATTTCAATAATATAAAAAGCTGAAAAGTTACTTTTAGATATTTGTATGCTTTATGATAAAGATTTATACATAAATAATCTGCTTGGTATACATTTAGTATAAAGAAAAAGATATCTTTATAGAACCGTGAAATTCCTATAAAAACATCTATACTGGTGCGGATGAAGGGACTCGAACCCCCACGCCATTGGCACTGGTTCCTAAGACCAGCGCGTCTACCAGTTCCGCCACATCCGCATATTAAATTTACTTAACAATAATTATAATAGCATATTTATACTTTAATTGTCAAGCAATTTTACTTATATTTTATACATTAAAATATAAAATTAAGCCTCCTATAATTGCTAAAATAAAGCCCAATATCTTTAGACCACTTGATGCTTCATTTTGATCTCCAAATCCGAAGAATTTTTTAGTTATTATCCTTGCATCATATACCATTATAAGCCCTACTAATACCATTACTAATGAAATTATTTTTATAATTAACTGTACCATAATCTCTACATCCTTTTTTATTATATACACATTATAATACAAAAATTATAAATATACAAGGAAAAGTGGTCTATTTGATAAAATCAAAATAGACCACTAAATGACTAAAATTCCATTTCGTCTTTTTTAGCCAAGCATTCATCAATAAATGCTTTTAATCTTTTAGTTTTTTCTTTGAAACCGATTTCTTTTTCATTGCCGACAACCTTGTACAGGTCATCAACAAAATCTTCCACTTCATCATAACCGCATCTTCCTGCAGTATGATTAAGAATAGCAGAAAAAGAATCCTGGCTCTTCATTTTTCTTCTGATGCACACTCTGAGCAACATCTCAACAATTTGCTGTTCAACACAAATGTCCTTATCCATCATGTGAATACGAACCAACTCTCCAACTCTAACTTCCGTTGAAATGTTATCTATAAATTTAAAGACAGCATTATCAGCTTCAAGTTTGTCTGTATGAGTTGTGCACACACTATGCAACGCTCCTTTCATTTCTTTAAAACATTGCTCCTCACTCTCTAAGTACATTGGTGAGTTTTTCTTTGAAATTTCAACCAATTCCTCAAGAGTTAGTTTCGGATTGTTCAGATAAGTCATAATTGCAATTTGTAGCAATTTATAACCTCTTAACTCTCTATCCACTCTTGCTGCTCTTAAGAGATAGTTTACTTCATAATACCCCCGCTTCGGTTCAAATGTTTTAGCCATTATTTTTTCCTCCTTTGGGTTTTGTTTGGGTATTTACCCGTTTACTTGTTACTTGTTAGTTATACTAACATCATTTTTATTATAACACATTTTACATAATTTTGCAATTTATGTAAAACTACATCTTATTTATTCTTATAATAGCATCACAATTAATAGTATTTTATAATTCAATTCTATCCATAAACTTATCTTTTACTAAATATTTTAGTTTTTCATTTTCTTCGTTTTCTAAATAAGGATCTTCATTAATTATTTTTGTTGCCGCTTCTTGTGCCAATTTTAAAATAGGAATATCTTCAAATAAATTAGCAATTTTGAATTCAGGAATTCCATGTTGCATAGTTCCAAAAAAATCCCCTGCTCCTCTTAATTCTAAGTCTTTTTCAGATATAATAAATCCATCATTTGTTTCGCACATTACTTTCATTCTTTTCTTTGTTGTTTCACTTTTTCCTTCACATTTTAATATACAATAAGATTCATATTCTCCTCTTCCTACTCTTCCTCTTAATTGATGTAACTGTGCTAGCCCAAATCTTTCTGCATTTTCTATAACCATTATATTGCTATTTGGAACATCTACTCCTACCTCTATTACTGTTGTAGATATTAAAATGTCTATCTTACCATCTTTAAAATCTTTCATTATACTATCTTTATCTTTTGGTTTCATTTTTCCATGTATGTATTCTACCTTGTATTCTGGGAAAATCGTTGTTTTATATTCTTTATATAGTTTTTCTACAGATTTTAAATTAGACTCTTCATCATCTTCTACTAGAGGGCATACTATATAAGCTTGTCTTCCTTGTTGAATTTGTTTTTTTATAAATAAATTAACTCTTTGTGTCATATTTTTACCAACAGCAAATGTTTCTATTTGTTTTCTATTTGGTGGCAATTCATCAATGATTGATATATCTAAGTCCCCATAAAGAATTAATGCTAAAGTACGAGGTATTGGAGTTGCTGTCATTACTAATACATCTGGATTTTCTCCTTTTTGTGCTATTTTTGTTCTCTGTTTTACACCAAATCTATGCTGTTCATCTGTAACTACTAACCCCAAATTTTTAAAAACTACGTTTTCTTCTATCAATGCATGTGTACCTATTAATATATCAATTTTTCCTTCTTTTAATTCTTGTAGTATTTCTTCTTTTTTCTTTTTTGTAATTCCAGAAATTAATAATTCGCATTTTATATTTAATTTATCAAATATTTTTTTAAAATTTTCTAAATGTTGAGATGCCAATATTGCAGTAGGTGCCATTATTGCAGCTTGATATCCACTTTTTACTGCTTTATATGCAGCACACATTGCTACAACTGTTTTTCCGGATCCAACATCTCCTTGCAATAGTCTATTCATTGGTTTATCTGATTCCATATTATTATCAATTTCTTCTAATACTTTTAGTTGTGCTTTTGTTAATTTAAATGGAAGTTCATTTATAATATCTGATATTTTTGCATCTTTGCTAAATTGTATTCCTTTATCTTCTGTTATATATTTATTTTTTAACTCTAATAATGCTAATTGAACAGCAAATAATTCTTCAAATACCAATCTATTTCTTGCTTTATCAAAATCTTTAAATTCTTGTGGGAAATGAATTTCTTTTATTGCTTTATTTAGTTCTTCTAATTTATATTCTTTTAACATTTTTTCAGGTAATGTTTCTTCTATTTTTCCTTCTATTTCTGATAATCCATTTTCTATTATTTTTCTTAATACATTTTGTGATAAACTAAATGTTAAAGGATAAATTGGTATTATTTTTCCTGTATTATTATCTTTATCTATATCATCAAATACTGGTGATGTCATACTTATTTTTCCATATTGATTATTAATTCTTCCATAGAATTTATATTTTTTTCCTACTTCAAATCTGCTTTTTAAATAACTTTGATTAAACCATGTAATATTTGCAGACATTGTTTCATCTCTTATAATCAATTTTTGCATAGTTTTTCCATGCATTCTTACTTCTGAAATTCTATTACATACAATTCCTTCAATTAATGCTTCTTCTCCATTTGTACATTCACATATATTTTTTGGTTTGCTTCTATCTTCGTAAGTTCTTGGATAATATGTAATTAAATCTTTCAATGTATATATTCCTATTTTATTTAGTAGTTTTACTCTATTTGGTCCAACACCTTTTATAAATTTTACATCTTTATTTAAATCCATTTTTTCTCCTTTAATTTACTAAAAGTTGCCAAAAAGACATTTTCTTTTAGCAACTTTCTTGTTATTGTATTTTTAATAATTTAAAATCTAGTCCATCACAACTTACTAATTTAAATTCAATTCCAAAATATTTTCCTTCTACTGCATCTTTTATTGAATTTCCATGTAAGTGTCCATAATAGCATTTTTTTATATTATATTTTTTTAATATTTTTATAAAGTCATTTTCTTCGTTTTTTAATATATTATTTTGTGTTATTGGTGGATAATGCATAAATACTATCATTTCATTTTCTTCCCCATATTGTTTTATTCCTTCTGTTATAGAAAGTTCTAATCTTATTGCTTCTCTTTTTAGTATTTTTTGGTCTTCCTCATTATCAGTTTGACACCAACCTCTTGCTCCTGCCATAATATACTTGTCATATTTATACGCATTGTTATATAAAAAGTCAATATTTTTAAATTCGTTTTCTTGTAGATATTTTCTCATACTTTTTAGTGTTGTCCACCAATAGTCATGATTTCCTTTTAATAATATTTTTTTCCCTGGTAGTGAATTCAAGTATGTAAAGTCTTCATATGTATCTTTTAAATATGTAGACCATGAAAAATCTCCTGGTAATATTACCAAGTCTTCTTCTTTTACTTTTGCTATCCAATCTTTTTTTATTTTTTCTTCATGACCTTCCCAATTATCTCCAAATATGCTCATTGGCTTGTTTTCATGAAATGATAAATGAAGGTCTCCTATTACAAATATCGACATTTAATTCTCCTATTTTCTATAATTTTAAATTAGGTATTGCGTTTAAATCTATATTATCTCTTTTTCCAGCTATAAAATTATAATATCCAGCAGATGCAATCATTGCTGCATTGTCTGTACATAGTTTTAAATCTGGCATATATATTTTTATTTCTTTTTCTTCAAGCTTTAAAAATTCATTTCTTATATAACTATTTGCAGAAACTCCTCCTGCTAATGCTATTGTTTTTAAGTTTGTTCGTTTTATTGCTTTTTCTATGTTCTCTACTAATATTTGTGAAACTGTTTTTTCAAAACTTTTACATAAATCTGCTTTGTTTACATCTGGATTTTTATGATGTAAATTTATTACTGCTGTTTTTATTCCACTAAAACTAAAATCTAAATTTTCGAAATGTGTTTTTGGTAAATCAATATTTGCTTGTCCTTCTTTTGCTAATTTATCAACTTTTGGTCCTCCTGGATATCCTAATCCTACTACTCTTGCTACTTTATCAAAAGCCTCTCCGTATTGCATCATCTCTTGTTTTGCCTAAAACTTCAAAGTCATTATAGTCTTTAACATGTACTATTTGAGTATTTCCTCCTGACATCATCATACATATAAATGGAGGTTTTAATTCTTTATGTGTAATATAATTAGCAGCAATATGACCTTGTATGTGATTTACTCCTACTAAAGGTTTATTAATTGCATAGCTTAATCCTTTTGCATATGATAGCCCTACCAATAAAGCACCTACTAGTCCTGGACCATATGTAGGAGTAACAGCATTAATATCTTCAAATGTTACATTTGCGTCTTTTAATGCTTTTTTTGTAACTCTAGAAATAGCTTCAATATGATTTCTTGATGCTATTTCTGGTACAACACCTCCATATTTTTCATGTATAGGAATTTGTGTATCAATTACATTTGATAGAACCTCTCTACCATTTTTTACAACTGATACAGAGGTTTCATCACAACTAGATTCAATTCCTAATGTTAGTATATCTTTTTCCATTTCGAAATTTGCTCCTATTTTTATTTTATATTTTTGTTTAAATTTTAAATATATTTCCTACTAATTTCATTATTCCTGTATATACCACATTTATTGCTGGAGAAATTATTATTCCTGCTATTCCTGTTATCCATATAACAACAAATATTATATAAAATATTTGCTCATTGTTTCTAAACCATTGTTTTGCTTTATATGGTAAAAATGGCATAATAATTTTTGAACCATCTAATGGTGGTAATGGAATTAAGTTAAATATTCCTAAGCCTACATTTATTGATATTGTTGCAGATATTAATAGCATAAGAACAGTTCCAACTGTAGAACTTAAAAATGTTACATTTGCAAATTTATATATTGCAAAATATATTATCGCAAATATTATTGAAAGTATTATATTCATTAATGGTCCTGCTAATGATACAAGTGCTTCTCCTTTTTCCATAGATATTTTTCTTGTATAATTAGATGGATTAACATTAACTGGTTTTCCCCATCCAAATCCAGCCAAAAGTAACATTAATGTTCCAATTGGATCTAAATGATCCAAAGGATTTAAACTTAATCTTCCTTCTAATTTTGCTGTATTATCACCTAGCTTATATGCTACATATCCATGCGCAAACTCGTGAAATGTTATTGCTATTAATACTCCTGGTACACTTACTAATAACATAAATAGTGCTGATGGGTTTGTTATATACTGTGTTATTGTTGACAATACCATAATAGCTATAATTACATAAACAATTCTTTTATCAAATGAAAAATTAAACATAAACTCTCCTATCTTTCCCCTTTTCTTTTAATTTTAACTTACTTATAGTTTAATTTATAAAAATTTATATATTTTTTACAATTCATCTGTTTTAAATAATAAGTAACCTTCATACAAGTAACTATTATCTATACCTTTCATATATATTCCTCTGTCATCTACTTTATCAGTCAAACTTTGTTTTAATAATTCCTTAATTTCAGTATCTTTTATTGGACTACGCTCCATTGCTAATAAGTAATCTGTTTTTTCAACTTTGCTCCAATCAACTACTAGGTTTAACTTTTTCTTTAAAATTAAATCTAACCAATACTTCATCATACAAACTTGGTATTAAAAAATTTTTTATATAATTTTAAATCTTTAATTTCTTGATATATATAACTATGAATACATTACTTTATCAATTTTATTTGTGTCCATTATATACTGTTTTAAATTATTTGGATTATATTTTATCTCAAATTGTTTTATATTCCTTTTTTCAATTTCTTTTTCTAGATATGCAGCATTATAAGAATGACTTTTAAATTCCATATCTATTCCATTAATTTGATTTGATCTACAAATTATATAATAGCTACTGCCTCTGTTTTCTACACCAATATATTCTGCCGTAATAGTTGCAAAATTTTCAAACGCATTTTTATACAATTTAATATTTTTTATAGCTAAAATAATACAAATCACGCCTAATATAAACAATAACCCTAATATTGGAATTATTACTACAGATATTATATCATTTGTAAATGCAATTATAATTACTTCATCTGGATTATCATCTAATACATATGCATCTTCTATTATATCATTAATGTCAATATGTTTATTGGGTATAGTTGTGGTTTTACTTGTATACGTTTTGTTTTTATAAATGTATTGTACAGTAATTTCTTCTATTTTTCTATCTTTTTTGTAACGATTATGTAATGGATTATCATGTTCATATATATCTATAATTTTTGCCTCTACTTTAACACCATTTTCTTTTGCATATACTTCTTTTTTCTCTATTATTTTACAAACTCCAAAAATTATTGCAAGAACTACAATAAAAACTAAAGAAACCTTTAATTGATTATATAAAATTCCAATATGTATTTTTTTACCTTTTTTACTCATTAGAATTATTTCTACTAAAAGAACATAACTCATAGCCTATAGCCTTTATTTTAGTCTGCATCTTTGTAATTATTGTGTTTTTTATAAAATACAACAGCAATTAACGTTATAATAACACTTGCAATTAATATATTCGTATTTTTTCCGGCTTGTGGTAATTCACCTGGAAATACTATATTATTTTGCGCTTTTTCATAACTTTTGTTTGCTTTGCTTTCCTCTTCATCTTTTTCTTTATTTTCAGTGTTATTTATTCCTTTCATTGCTGAGTTAACCGCATTTTTATCTATAGTTATTCTGGCAAACTCATATTTACTATCTGATGGTATTAATTTTTCTTCAAATTCTGTTTTAGTTGGATTTATTTCAATTTTAAATCCTGAAAATTCTTTATTTCCATCAGATATTCCTGAATAATTTGTTCTAAAATAATTTACTGCATTTTTTGAGTCAAACATAACTTCGATTATAGATAATATTGAATTGTAAGTATTGCTAGTCAATTTATCTTTTTCTGCAACAAGCAAAGTATTTTCTCCATCATATCCACTTTTGTTAAACCATACATTTCCCTTACCTTGTTGTGCTGAACCATCTCCTGCTATAAAGCTTTTTAAATCTTGTAAATCAGAAACTTCAATATATACATCTGATACATCAATTAATGGGATTTTTTTACTTATATCAATTTTCATCTGATAATTTTTATCCGATGTTTCTTTCACTTCAAATCCTTCATTTTCAACTGTATAACTTTTTATAGTATCTGAATTTAAAGTTGCAAATAATTCTCCATCTGAATATCCATGAAGTTGCCCAATACTATCAGTTAGTACTTCAGTAATAATAAGTCCTGTCAATGCATCATCTCCTAAAAGATTAGTACTTAAAATAACATCGTTCAATGTATACTCTATATTAACAGTTTCACCATTTGCTGTAACCGAAATAGTAAGCTTGTTTCCATTAGTTGTAGCCTTCCATACCGAACCTGCATCAGCATATTCCTTTACCGTTGAACAATTGTTAAATGCATCAGCAATTTGTTCTAATGTAGGTGTTACCGCATAAACATTTACACCTATTGATACTAATATTACTAAAATAATTGCTATTTTTAATAATTTGTTCATTACAAAACTCCTTTTATAATATTTGACATAAAAAACCAACTATATCTTTTCATTTTTTACAATTTTTATTGAATTTATAAGTTTTATTTTATACTATCATTACATCTTTTTTTTTTCAATACTTTTTCACGGAATTTTTTTCCAACAAACTGCAACATATACTCTCTCAGCACTTTAAATATTTATTACATTTATATGTCAAATATATTTTTAAGTTTTTTACTTATATTAGTACATTTTATTTTGCTCTTTTATTATTCGATTTTTCCTTCATAAGCTTTAATACTTATATGAATTATTTTTTAGTTAGAGTTAAAAACAAAAAATCTAATATTTCTATTAGATTTTAGTAAATGTTTTAATTTAAAGGTTTCATTGTAGGGAATAATAAAGCATCTCTGATAGATGAACTATCAGTTAATAACATTACTAATCTGTCTACACCTATTCCTAATCCACCTGTTGGAGGTAAACCTATTTCTAGTGCATTTATATAATCTTCGTCCATCATTCCGGCTTCCTCGTCTCCTGCTTCTCTTGCTTCTACTTGTTTTTTAAATCTTTCATATTGATCTATTGGATCATTTAATTCTGAGAATGCATTTCCATATTCACGTCCTGCTATAAATACTTCGAATCTTTCTGTCATTCTTTTATCTTTTACACTTTTTTTAGCAAGTGGTGATATTTCTACTGGGTAGTCATAAATAAATGTTGGTTGTATTAATGTTTCTTCTACGTATTCATCAAAGAATAAACTTATTACATCTCCTCTTGTTTCTTTTGTTGCATCTGGAATTTCTATTCCTCTTTCTTTTGCTAGTTTTACAGCTTCTTCGTCTGTATTTATTTCATTAAAGTCTATTCCTGTAACTTCTTTTATAGAGTCTATCATTGTAATTCTTCTCCAACCTGGAGCTAATTCTATATCTTGTCCTTGATAATTAACTTTTGTTGTTCCTAATACTTCTTGTGCTGTTTTTGAAAATAATTCTTCTGTTAAATCCATCATATCATTATAGTCTTGATATGCAGCATATAATTCTAATTCTGTAAATTCAGGATTATGTCTAATATCCATACCTTCATTTCTAAAAACTCTACCTAATTCGTAAACTTTATCAAATCCACCTACTATTAATCTTTTTAAATTTAGTTCTAGTGCTATTCTTAAATACATATCTATATTTAAAGCATTATGATGTGTTATAAATGGTTTTGCAGTTGCTCCTCCTGATATTGTATTTAATATTGGTGTTTCAACTTCTAGGTATCCTTTTTCTTCTAATATTTTTCTTATACTACTTATTATTTTGCTTCTTACTACAAAGCTTTCTTTTACTTCTGGATTTACAATTAAATCTGTGTATCTTTGTCTATATCTTAAATCTGGATCTTTTAATCCATGGAATTTTTCTGGCAATGGTCTTAAAGATTTAGATAATAATGTTACTTCTTTTGCATGCACAGATATTTCTTCTGTTCTTGTTTTAAATACAAATCCTGTTATTCCTATAATATCTCCTATATCAAATGTTTTAAATGCTTTGTAACTTTCTTCTCCTAAATCGTTTATACTAACATAACTTTGTATTCTTTCATCACAGTCTTGAATTGTACAAAATGATGCTTTTCCCATAATTCTTTTTGCTATAATTCTTCCTGCTACAGTAACATCTTTTTGTTCAAATTTTTCGTAATTTTCTTTTATCTCTCCTGCTGTGTTTGTTCTATTAAATTTTGTTATTTCAAATGGGTCTTTTCCTTCTTGTTGTAATTCATTTAATTTATCTCTTCTTATTTGCATTAAATGGTTAATGTCTAATTCTTCAATTTCATTGTTATTTTGATTTTTGTTTTCTTGCATTTTTATCTCTCCTCATCTCTATTTTGATGTAATACATTATATCGTAAAACATTGAAAATGTAAAGTTTTTGAGCCTTAAAAGTAAAATTTTATAAAAATAAAAACTACTATAATCTTGTCATATTTTTAAAGATTATAGTAGTTTTTATTATTTTATTTATAGAATATATAATTTTCTTATGATTCTAATAAAGCTATTCTATGATCAAATTCTTTACTTTTTAACTCGTTTATTTTTTGTTTCAAGTTTTATATATTATTTATTCTATATTAAATCTACTTGCATCTAATTTGTAGTTTACTTGTACTTCATCATCTGTTAATGCTCTATTATAAATTCTAACAGAATAAATTTTTCCATTTAACCATTGACTTTTTCCTACATCTGCTGAAGGATTTGTTCCTAAACAAAGTGATGTGTTTTTTTCTGCAGATTTCATGCTACCAGAAAGTTCAGTCGTTGTTTTTAAGCCATTTTGATATAGGCTTATTATTTGCGAATTATAACTTCCTGATAATGAATATATTTTATTTTTTTCAGTTGTATTATTTGCATATTGTCTTTTATATGTTGTTGTATATATTTCAAATGCATTAGTAAAACTAGTTCTACCATTATATTTCATGGCAGATAGTCCATAACCTCCATTTTCATAATTTGCTATATAGTCTATTTCTTTTTCACTTTCATTAAGTTCATTATTTAGTACTACTACTTCTAATGTAACATTAGAATAATTTTGAACCCCCATAGACACATAACCACTAACACCATCAAAATTCAAACAATTTTTCTCCCATGTGCATCCAGCTCTTATATTTCCATCATTTCTCTTTCCACTTAAATCTTGCCATTCGTTTATTTCTTGGCTTTTATTACTTCCATTTCTTGTGTTTATAATTCCATCAT
>QWCN01002885.1_pt1 | contig 21328 bp, 8 predicted proteins | sample 1972711 | NCBI WGS metagenome assembly QWCN01 (sample SAMN09866707, study PRJNA288562) | Human gut metagenome isolate term1_stool, whole genome shotgun sequencing... | isolation source: gut | host: Homo sapiens | place: USA: California
CAGGAGGGAAGAAAGATGAGAAAAAGATTTTTAGCAATATTATTGGCAGTCGTGATGGCAGGCTCTGTGGTAAATGTGGCAGATCTTACGCCGGTTTATGCAGAGGACGATGTGGATCAGACAGTGGAAGATGAGGTCATTTTCGATACGGTAATGAGGGGAAGGACATATTCATATACAAAAGAGGAATATCAGACATGTATGAGTACAGAGGCTCACAGAAGATTGTGGGTTTTTTCGCTTGACAAAACTGCTACATATCAATGGTATGTCAAAAAAGGAGAGAATGAAGCAGAAGCGATTGAAGGAGCTGTCCAAAATGAATATTTCATGCCGGAAACACTTGAAGCCGGAACATATAGCTATTACTGTGAATTAACGGCTGGTGATACAAAAGTTACGACGCAGACAGAAACATATATCGTGCGTTCAGAAGGAGAGATTGTAGTCAATGTGACAGATCCTTCCGGAGAGGTAAAAGGATATCCGCGTTTACAGGAGGCAGCAGCAAATGTAAAAGACGGAGCAGTCATACAGCTTTTAGAAGATTACTGTCTATGGTCTTCGGTGGAGTTTACAGAAGGAAAGATAAAGCTTGACCTAAATGGGCATACGATTACGCAGGAATATTATTATGACAGCACAGAACACTTTAGTATCACGATATCAGATATGGCTGATGTGAGCATTGATAATGGGGAGATTGTTGAGAGCGATTATCTATACACTCCTCTACTGCTAAATGGGGGCAATCTGACATTAGGCAAAGATCTGATTTTGAAAAATGTTTCAATGTATCTGGATAAGGTGTCGGGTGTGCTTGATGTAAGTGGTGGAACAGCAGTCATAGATGGAGCATCATTTACTACTGCCGGCAGTTCCATATATGTAGGAAGCAATGGAACACTTGTAGTCAATGATGGCAGTTTTGCCGGACGAGTTTATATCGAAGGAAAAGTAGTCTTAAAAGGCGGCAGTTATGCTAAGGAGCAATCTGTTTCTGGGTATACGATGCGGGGGATCACATCAGTAGGTTCGGTCAAAAATCTGTTAGCAGAAGGATATACATTCTATTCCAGAAAGGAAGGAGAGGGACTGATCTTAGACGAAGATATTTTAAATGGTAATAACATATCCGAAGTTGATGTAAGAGAAGCCCCGATCAGTTTCACCGAGATACCGGAAGCTCGTGAGGTAGGTTATATGGAAGAAAATGCTGTGATCAAACCATGGATCAAACAGAGTAAAGAATATGAAGGCAAAGAGATCAATTATACATGGTATTATCAGAAAGCTGGGGAAAGTGATACAAAGAAGGCAGATAGTACCGCAGGCTACAGCATAGATGAAAATGGAGCTTTAACGATCCCGACCGGCTTTGATGCAGGAGGTAAGTACCGCTACTGGTTTGATGCGGAATGTGCAGGTTATAGGATTTCTGGTGCTTATAAAGCAGCATCTGTCAGTGTAAATTATTACCATCAACCGTGGGATAATGAGGATAATTATGTGCATGGAACAAAAGTAAATGACTGGTACTGTTCTGACGTTGTGATCAGTGCAGAAGATTATAAAGTATCGAAGATTGGTCAATCGGAAGATATGGCGGATTTGGTCTGGGAAGATAAACTCGTCTTTTCCGAGGATAAAGTATATGATCCGCAGTATATACGGTTACGCCATAAAAATGGCGGCGTCACACAAAAGATTACTATTCCGGGATTTCGCATTGACCAGACAGGCCCGTCATTTGCAAATGGTGGAATCACGATAGATGGAGAAACATCAAAGACACTTTTAGATAAGTTTTCCTTTGACCGGCATGGTACATGGCGGGAAGGGACGATCGTGGCAGAAGACAGTATGTCAGGAGTGGCTGATTACTATTATTATATTGATGCTGTTACAGATCCACAGTCCTATCAGGTACTGCTACCGGAATCCTTAGTCAAAAAAGAATTTAAAAAAGCAGAAGATGGAAAATTTGAATTAAATTCCAAGATCGAAGGTGCACAGGTAGTCTATGCTTATGCAGTTGACAATGCCGGAAATCGTAGTGGTTATATCTGCACAGATGGTTTTGTGACAGACTGGACAAGACCGGTTGTGAATTTAGAGGACAGAAAAAGCACAGATGTAACAACAGATTTAGCGTACAGCTTTTCAGAAGAATGTACATATGAGTATGTGCTGACTTATGATGAACCGGATATTAGTCTAGATTCAGATTTTGCCGGCATAGATAGTATAAAGTATGGAAAAGGAACGGTTACAGCGGAACAGGTGGGAAAACCGATTGCTTTTCCTTTGAAAGATCTTACGGAAAATACCTGCTATTATATGACAGTAAGACCGGTAGATAAAGCCGGCAATGTCGGTGAGTGCCACAGCCTTTATTTTTATACAGATTTCAAGCATCCGTACATTGCAGAACTGCCAAAACTTTCCGGTACTTATGGAGATAAGCTTGGATATCTGAAATTTACAGGCGGTAAGGTCTATACGAAAGAAGGCGGAGAAGTCTTAGCCGGAAGATGGGAAGTTTATGAAAATGATTTAGATAAAGTGCTGCCTGTGGGTACGACAGAAACGGTGTTCATCGCTTTTCTGCCGGAAGATAAGAGTTATATGATCTTGAGCAGAGAGGTCGTGCCGGAGATCAAAGAAGTACAAAAGCCATCAGGAGAAACAGATCAGAAAACAGATCAGAAAACAGATCCAAAAACAGATCCCAAAACAGAGGAAACACCTGCTGGTACGAACGATAAAACGACATCAGACGGAAGTAAAACGGAAACACCGGCAGAAACTGTAACGACGGGACTATCGGATCATGATATCGTCACCATGGAAGATGGTACCGTATATAAGGTCATCAGTGCAAAGAAAAAAGAGGCAGCTTTCTATAAAGCATCTAAGAAAGCAAAGGGAAGTGTTAAGATAGCATCCTCCGTTACCTTAGATGGAACGAAGTATAAAGTGACCGAAGTTTCTGCAAATGCATTTAAGAACAGCAAAAAGGTGACAAAGATCACCGTTCCTGCAACTGTGACAAAGATCGGTAAAAGTGCATTTGGCAAGAGTGCAAAATTAAAGAAGATCACGATCAAATCCAAAAAGCTGACACAAAAGAGCATCGCATCGGGTGCATTTAAAGGGATCAAAAAGAATACGGTAATCTTAGTGCAAAAGTCAAAACGCACCACATACCGTAAGCTGTTTGTGAAAAAGGGATTGAATAAAAAAATCACTGTAAAAGCGATTTAACATGGATCAAAGGATATAAGAAAATGCAGTCTGCAGATTTTTGTGGACTGTATTTTTTTGTATTTCTTGACATGTCCGACGACAAAACTATAATAAATTACAGGAATCAGTATGTAAGGAGAGAGAACATGATCTTTATGGCGATCGCAATGGGGTGTAATGTCGGCTGTGCAGTCATTATTTCGCAGTTATTCGGGGCGAAGCGTTATCAGGAGATGAAAACAGCCGTATCGACAACGCTGATTGCATCATTTGTACTGTCACTGTTATTTTATGCAAAAGGAGTCTGGAAAACGAAAGGAATGAGATCATGACATTAACACAGTTAAGATATGCACTTACCGTTGCAAATGCAAAATCCATGAATGAGGCTGCAAAACAGTTATTTATTTCCCAGCCGAGTTTATCCGCAGCGATCCGCGATCTTGAGGAGGAAATCGGGATCGAAGTATTCAGAAGAAGCAACAAAGGTGCTTACCTGACACCGGAAGGCGAAGAATTTATCGGGTATGCCAGTCAGGTCGTGGATCAGTATAAGCTGATCGAGGCAAAATATGTGGATAAAGAAACTGTAAAAAAGAAATTCGGTGTATCGACACAGCATTATACATTTGCTGTCAATGCTTTTGTGGAAATGGTCAGACAGTTTGGTATGGAAGAATACGAGTTTGCGATCCGCGAAACAAAGACTTATGAAGTGATCGAAGATGTGAAAAATTTCAAAAGTGAGATCGGTATTTTATATCTGAATGATTTTAACCAGAAGATTTTACATAAACTATTCAGTGAGTATGGTTTGGAATTTCATCCGATCCTAGACTGCCATATCTATGTCTATATGTGGAAAGGGCACCCATTAGCAGACAAGGAAGAACTGACACTTGAAGAATTAGAAGATTATCCATGCCTTGCATTTGAACAGGGCAATAATAATTCTTTTTATTTTGCAGAAGAAGTACTAAGCACCTATCATTATAAGCAGCTGATCCGGGCAAATGACAGGGCAACACTGTTAAACCTGATGGTCGGGCTAAACGGCTATACGTTGTGTTCCGGTATTATCTGTGAAGAATTAAACGGTTCTGATTACTGCGCCGTCCGCTTAAGATCCGACGAGAGCATGACAATCGGTTATCTTTCGAGAAAAGGCGTGACGATCAGTTCTCTTGGAAAAAAATATATCGAAGAACTTTCAAAATACAAAGATAAAGCACTTGGATAAGAAGGAATGGCTGTATATAACTTTTTCCTATAACCATTTCTAGTTTATAGGTATTATACAGGATGTCAGATCTGTGCTACTCTTATACCATATTAAACAGATAGGAAATGTATTGATAATATCAGATATAAGAGGTGAAATATCATGGGCGTAGACGTATTAACAAAATGTATTCATTTAGAAAACGAAGATAAGAAAAGTCCGTATGGGGCAGTCAGTTTTCCGATTTTTCAGACGGCAACGTTTGCACATCCGGGAGTAGAAAACAGCACAGGCTATGATTACAGCAGACTGCAGAATCCGACAAGAGAACAATTAGAAAAAGTGGTTGCATCTTTAGAAAACGGAATTGATGCACTGGCTTTTTCAAGCGGAATGGCGGCGATCGCTACGCTTATGGAATTATTTAAACCGGGGGATCATCTGATCGTAGACGCAGATCTATACGGTGGAACGATCCGTCTGTTTGACCATATCAGTGAGAAAAACGGTCTTAAGATCACCAAAATAGACTGCATTGAAGCTGAAATTGAGCGTAACATCAGGGAAAATACAAAGGCAGTCTACATCGAAACACCGACAAATCCGATGATGAATGTCTATGATATTAAAAGACTTGCAGAACTTACCCATGCACATGGGGCACTTCTGATCGTGGATAATACATTTTTATCCCCGTATTTTCAGAATCCGTTAGATCTTGGTGCAGATATCGTCGTACACAGCGGCACAAAATATTTAGGCGGACATAACGATACATTATCCGGATTTTTAGTGACAGGAGAGGAAAAAATCGCTGAAGGGCTCCGTTTTATCATCAAGACGACAGGAGCCGGACTTGCACCATTTGACAGTTGGCTTATACTGCGTGGCATCAAAACGTTAGGACTGCGTATGGAAAAGGCACAGGAGAACGCATTTGAGATCGTCCGTTACCTGTCAGAACAGAAAGAAGTCACAAAAGTATTATATCCGGGCTTAAAAGAGCATCCGGGATATGAGATCATGAAAAAACAGAGCCGCGGATTTGGCGGAATGGTCACATTTGAAGTGGAAAGTGAAGCATTCGCAAAGAGTATTTTAGGCAATGTGAAACTGATACAGTTTGCAGAGAGTTTAGGTGGTGTCGAAACACTGATCACTTATCCGATCACACAGACACATGCAGATGTGCCAAAAGACCAGTTAGAAAAAAACGGGATTAATGAACGGTTACTTCGCCTGTCCGTAGGGATTGAAGCTGCAAACGACCTGATCTTGGAATTTGAAAGAGTATTTGAGATAGCAAGGAGAGAAAGAGATGGCAGAGAGAAATCTTGATTTTGATACAGTTGTCAACAGAAGAAACAGTAATTGTCTGAAATATGATTTTGCAAAAGAACGGCATATGCCAGAAGACGTACTGCCACTCTGGGTTGCAGATATGGATTTTACCGTATCTTCTTATATTCAGGATGCGATCGTAAAACAGGCAGGGCATGGGATCTTTGGTTACAGTGAAGTAAAGGAAGCTTATTTTAAGGCATTAGAAAACTGGATCAAAAAACATTATGACTGGCAGGTCGAAAAAAAGTGGCTGATAAAAACTCCGGGAGTCGTATTTGCACTTGCAATGGCAGTTAAGGCATTTACAGAGGAAGGAGATGCTGTTTTGATCCAGCAGCCGGTATACTATCCGTTCAGTGAGGTCATTACAGATAATGGCAGACGGCTTATAAGCAATACACTCGTAAGAGATGAAAATGGATATTACCATATGGATGTAAAGGACTTTGAGGAAAAGATCGTCAAAGAGAATGTGAAATTATTCTTATTGTGCAATCCACACAATCCGGTCGGCAGAGTATGGAGCAGGGTAGAATTAGAGCAGATTGGGGATATCTGTTATAAACATCATGTGATCGTGGTCAGTGATGAGATCCATGCTGATTTTGTGTTTGAAGGTTCACATCAGGTATTTGCAGCGATCAAAAAAGAGTATCAGGAGATTGCCATTACAGCAATGGCACCGAGTAAGACCTTTAACATTGCAGGATTGCAGGTATCGAATATTTTTATCCCGGATCCAAAGTTAAAAAGCCAGTTTAGAAAACAGGTGACAGCAGCCGGTTACAGCCAGCTAAATATCATGGGATTAGTTGCAGCCGAAGCCGCATATACACATGGCGAAGAATGGTATCAGGCAATGTATCAGTATGTCAAAGAGAATATTGCCTATACAAAACAGTTTGTGGAAGAAAGGATTTTGGGTGTGCAGTTATCACCGCATGAAGGCACTTATCTGTTGTGGTTAGACTGCTCCGGTCTACAATTATCCGCAGAGGAGTTAGAAGATCTGATCATAAAGAAAGCCAAGTTATGGCTAGACAGTGGAAATATCTTCGGAGAAGCCGGACGGGGATTCCAGAGGATCAATGTGGCGTGTCCGAGAAAGATATTAACAGAAGCACTAGAACGCTTAGAGAAAGCTGTGAAAGAGTCAGCTTAAATTATCTTGTTTCTTCGAGTTCGAGCATGATCGAAGAATGAAAGACCATATCTTCATTTGAGAAAGATACGCCGCCATGATATTTCTTTGCAAGCAGGGAAAGGCTGCTTAAGCCGATGCCGGTATGTTCCGGTTTGGTGGAGAGATATTTATTGTTTTCCGTCCGTAATTTTCCATCAAACCCATTATCTACCGTAATGACAAGCGAATTGCCGGAACAGATCATGTTTAAATGGATAAAGCGATGCGGTTTATCAGCATTGCCTGCAGCAAGCATCGCATTTTCTAACAGGTTTCCTAACAGGACAGATAAGTCAGATTCCTGAATGGATAACTGATCGGGAATATTGATGCGGATCCTAAAAGCAATCTGCTGGTCTTTTGCAAGTGCAGAATAATGTGTAAGCAGCATATTGACGATTGGATTTGCACAGAAATTTTCCACTTCATAATCAGAGTAAGTAGCAACATATTCCTGTAAATAAGCCGCTGCCTTTTCCGGTGAATGATCGGCTAAAAATCCCTGCAGTGTGAGCAGGTGATGCTTTAAGTCATGACGCAGTCTGCGGTTGTTTTCAATATTTTCCTGGATATGGCGGTACTGTTCGTCACGCAGTTCGATCTGGTACTGCATCTGCAGAGAATTCTGCTGGGCAACATATTTTTCATGGGATAACAGATACATACGGAAGAAGATCACATACACAATAAAAATTGTGATAAACAGCGAGATATATAAAAAGAGTGCCATCGGTGTACGCAGCAGATATTCATAATCAAGGTAGGAAAGCACACCTGCAAGCAGAATAAAGATCAGTATGGAAAAGATGGAAAGATAACTGTATTCACGTCTGCTTAAATCTGCTTCCATCTGGATAAAGTAATTTTTTAAGATCAGATATAAAAATGGCAGAATGACAGCAGTTGTCAGCAGCAGAACCGGAATCGTACATGTAGCATAAGGCAGCAGATGATATTTCTGTTCACTTGGGACTGCGGCAAGGATCAGATTGGAAGTTGATGTGATCGTTAAGGCACTTGTCAGCGCAAAGAAAAAGATAAAACATTTTTTCTGCCAGATAGCTCTTATGATATACAGATACCAGAACAGACAGACAAGCAGGCATACAAAGAAAAAACTGTTGACGACTGTATAGCCATAATAGGAATCGGAATCTTTTGTACAAACCGCAAAGATACAGCTTGCTGCAGCAAAGATGGCGGCAAGTGAAAAAACTAATATCACAGAAAATAATACGGTCTTTTTCTCAGCAAAACGGAAATGGTTTTTGAAAGGATAGATGCACAAAAATGCAAATGGAAGTACCTGTGTTAAAAATCCGGTAAAAAAGCGTAAAAATAGCATCAGATCATCCCCCTTCTGGCTGCATGAAATAGAAAATCCTGATATTGTTTCTTAAGATCAGAGCGGTTTTTCCGTGATAAGACAATGTCTTTGCCGTCTGTCAGCACGATATGATCAAAATAGAACGATTCGATCGCGTGCATATTCACGATAAAACTGCGTTGTGCTTTCATAAATGAATCGTCGAGAAGTTCAAAAATGGAATTTAAAGTCATATAGGTCTGAAAACTGCGTTTTGCAGTATGGATCGTACAGACTTTATTGAATACCTCAATATATAATATACTGTCAAGAGGGATCGTAACATCACTCTGACTGCATTTAAATGTGATCTGTTTTGATAAATGTTCGTCAAACTTTAAAATACAGCGTTCTAAAGCTTCTTCCACTGCATCATAAGTCAATGGCTTGAGCAGGTAATGAGCAGCATTTACCCCGAATGCTTCAATCGCATGTTCCCTGCTGGTAGAAGTGAAAATGACAGAGGAAGATGCCGGACTGCTGTTACGGATCGTCCGTACAGTTTCGATACCGCTCATTCCTGTCATATAAATATCCATAAAGATAATATCGTAAGTATTCTGTTTTAAACCCGAAAGAAATTCTTCACCCGAAGAAAAGGTGTCAATATCCATGCAGACCTGTCGTATGGTCTGATAATCTTCAATGAAATCTTTCAAAATTGATATATCCCCCGGGTTGTCATCACAAATAGCAATCGTTAAGTGCATGGCAGCCGCTCCCTTTATTTTAATAATGATTCTACATAAATTTACAAATTTTTTTGTAATTATAACATTCTGTCGTTTTTTCGTAAAGTGTATATTTTCTGGTGTGAAATGTAAGTCTTTAGAGAAAAAAACAAGTTATAATAGTGAAAGAAGATAAGATATGCATGAATAAGAGAGATGGGGAAAGGTGGTAAGACAGCATGGGATACAGAAGTTCGCCATATCAGAGAAATATTATCTATATGACAGAACGTTATGCAGATACACCGATCGCGAATATCGGGGGTCTTGACTGCTATGGAAGAAAAATCCCTTATGATATGGCAGCAGATATCTTCCGGAAAATGGTAGAACTGCATCCTGTGATGCGCCTGCGGCTGCAAAAAGACGGGACGTTTTACCTTAAGCCGTATGAGAAGATCAAGATTCCTTACTATGATATGAAAGACCATACAGAGGAAGAAATCATAGCCATGGCAGAAGAGTGGATGCAAGAGATCATTCCGATGTATGACCATGATCTGTATGATCTGCGATACATAGAAGGGTCGGAATGCAGCTATGCTTTTTCAAAACTGCATCACTTGATCGGTGATGGGCTGACATTTGTACTGATGGTAAGAGAAGAAGAACAGATGCAGGAACTTCTTTTAGCAGACAGTAAAATAAAAAGCAGAGAGGACTTTTTATCAGAAGTCTATGCGAAGGCAGGAAGGATCGAGGATAACCGTTATTTAAAGCTGTTAGAAGATGCTTCTTATATGCCGTCTAAGTTAATGGAAAGAGCGAAAAAGTGGTATTTATCATGCGCAGAATTTGATCAGGTTTCGTGGAAGTTAAAAGAAGCGGGACAGTCACCTGAGGCACTTAGGGTTTCCTATCTGCCCGATGCAGCGTGGATGCAGAAGATCACCGGTTTTGTAAAAGAGAATGGGCTTTTTTATGAGACATTGATTTATGGGACTGTATATTCATATATATTTATACAGAAAAGAGAGAAAACGGCTGCGATCGGAAGGGTATTAGCAAACAGGACAAAGAAGGATATGGAATCCTATGGTCTGTATGCCAATACACTTCCATTGTTTATCAGCCGCAGAGAAACAGAAACCGTAAGAGAATTTTTAAAAAGAATACAGAATATGCTGTTTGAGCAGCAGAAATACGCAGGCTGTGACTATGAAGAATTAGCAGATGCCATGGGATTTTCAGAGCAAATGTATGATATTTCCATTTCTTACCGTCCGAAGAAACTGTTTCCGGCAGATATGCATAATGTCGGATTAGAATTATTTAACGGATGCAGTGAGATACCGCTCCGGATTTTTGTGGACGAATTAGACGGACAACTGCATTTTACCCTGCAATATCAATGTGCATGTTATCAGAGAGAAGAAATCGATGCCATTTACCACAGACTGTATGATCTGATGGAGCAGCTGACCAGAAAAGAGGAAGTCGCAGAACTTTCGGCTGTTACAAGCGAAGATAAAGCTTTTATACATAAAGCAGTAGACAGTAAGCGGATCACATATCAAAGATCCGTATTAGAAGTGATCGAAGAACAGATGCAGGATAACCGGAACGAAACAGCAGTCTGTATGGCACGGGATAAGATCACATACGAAGAATTAGAAACACGTATGTATCAGTGTGCATATTATTTAAGGAACAGCGGAGTGCAGGCAGGAGAGATCGTCAGTGTCTGTTTAGACCGCAGTTTATGGTTATCGGCAGTATTATTAGGTATCTGGAAAGCAGGAGCATCATTTCTTACGATAAATACCGCAGAAAGTGATACAAGAAAAGATACATTAAGTGCAGTCAGCAGTTATTGCATCACCGAAGCAGATATCAGACACATGGAAGCAATCGAGGCCTTAGAAGCAAAGAGTTTAATGCAGGCAGAACAACGCTCTGTCCTGTCAGAAGATGATGCTTATCTGATGTATACTTCCGGTACAAGCGGAATACCAAAAGCAGCCATCATTTCACAAAAATCACTTGCGATCAGGCTGATGTGGATGTTAGAAACTTATGGCTGTGGGGAAAATGTGTTACAGAAAACACCATATACTTTTGATGTTTCGATTTGGGAGATCTTTTTACCGCTGTTTGCAGGAAAAACATCTTATATGTTACGGCCACAGGCAGAGAGATTTCCGGATGAAATCGGAACGGTGATCACACAGGGTAAGATCGATATGCTGCATTTTGTACCGACGATGTTACAGGTGTTTTTAAAAGAAGCAGCAGATCATCATAAGATCTATCCGGATGTAAAGACACTGATCTGCAGTGGAGAAGCATTATCTGCACCGTTAGTAGATCAGGCATATGAGATCTTCCCGGAGTGTACCGTGGTGAATCTGTATGGACCGACAGAATGTACGATTGATGTATTGCATCATGTCTGCAAAAAAAATGAGAAAAAGGTTCCGATCGGCAAGCCGGTCTATAATACCAGAGCATATATCGTTAATGCGGAGCACAAACTTCTTCCGGCAGGCGTGGAAGGCGAGATCTGTATCACCGGAGATTTAGTCGGAAAGGGCTATTACCAGATGCAGTCAGAGGCATTTGGCAGTTTTATGGGAGAACGGGCATATGATACCGGAGATTACGGTATGCTCGGTTTCGATGGCAATATTTATTACTGTGGAAGAAAAGATACCCAATATAAAATACGCGGTATGCGTATCGACTTATCAGCATTAGAAGATGTACTGCTGATGCATGAGAAGATACAGCGGGCAGCAGCTACGGTCAGAAATAACCGGATTGAAGTCTGTTGTTTGTGTGAAAAGGAAATACCGGACTTACGGCAGTGGCTAAAAAAACGGCTGCCGCCGCAGCAGATTCCGGCAAAGATTTATTTCTTTTCAACATTTCCATATAACAAAAATGGAAAGTTAGATGAAACACTCCTGTGGGAAAAAGCCGCAGAGCAGAACAGAATGGCAAAAGATAACGATGATTCGATACAGACAGAAAGAGAACAGTTTTTACAGGAGATCATTGCTGATAAATTAGGGATGGCTTCTTTATCGGCCACACAGTCTTTTTTTGAAGCAGGGTTAGATTCCCTTCTGATCTTTGAGATCGTAACCGAATTACGGGAACATGGATTTCTGATTTCCTATGAAGATTTTTACCGTTGTAGAAATATACGGGAATTAGCAGAAGGAAACAGAGGCAGGGAAGAATTGTTATGCTGTCTGCACAAAGGCAGTACAGATACAAAAAAGCTGTTTTTAGGAATCCCCTATGCGGGCGGAACACCGTGGCTGTATGTACCGCTTTGCAGGCAGAACGCATTTTTGGACTATGACTGTTATGCACTTTCATTAAACGGCTGTCCGAAAAAGAAAATAGAGGCAGTTGCAAGAGAAACCGTAAAAAGGCTTTTAGATCTCAAAGAATATGAAGAATATGTTCTCTTTGGATATTGTGTGGGAAGTGCATTAGCTGTAGAGATCGCGGCAAGGTTAGAGAAAAGCGGCAGAAAAGTAAAACTCTGTATTGCCGCATCACAAATCGCACATGGAATACAAGTGAACCGTTGCATCAGAAGCGGCTGGGATCTTTGCAATGATCATATGTTAAGAAAGATCTTATCCGCAATGCAGGGAAAAAATGAGATCGTTAGCGAAGAAATGGTAGAACAGTTCCGGGTGGATGTCAGACGTTTTTTGGAATATTTTTCGAGAAAGAAATCCCTTAAGGTACAGGGGCAATGCACCCTGCTCTTTGCAAAAAAAGATCCGTTCACAGGCAGCCATAAGAAATGCCGTACGGACTGGGCAGCATTTTTAAACAAAGAACCTTCTCATATCAGAGTTTATGAAATAGAGCATGGAGGACATTTTTTCCTCCGGAAGAACAGCGATCAGGCGGCAGAACTGATAAGTCAGATCATAAAAGCATAAGTGGAGGATGCAATATGTGCAAATTACTGCAAATGCCATGGGGAGAGGTAGCCGCATACGACTTCTGGATCAATGTCGGAAGTGTAATGGGTGCTATCGGACTACTCATCAGCATGTATGCACTCATCAAAGATAAAAAAGACACACTGCTCATCTATCTTAGTATGTTTGTTGTGATATGCCTTGGTGCATTTCCGGCAAGGGCGGTACGTGGACTGACACATGGAAATGTAGAAGATTTTCGTGGATTATTGGAATTGTTTATCACATATCCGGGCAGCCATTTTATAGGGCGTGTACTGTTATGTGTTATACTCTATCCCGTCTGTTTCCGGTTATTGTTTCAAAAATATAGGACACTTTTGGATGCTGTGATGGACAGATATTGTATGTTTTTGATATTTCAGCATATCTTTAACAGGATTGCCTGTTTTTATAACGGCTGTTGTGTCGGAAAATATTACGATGGCATCTTTGCTTTACGTTACACAGGGACAGGGAGCGGGGCAGGCTGCAGTTATCCGGTCTATCCGGCAGTTTTATTTGAATGTATCAGCATGATCATATTATTTATCATCGGTCTGATACGGATAAAAAAGAAAAAGGACATGACAAAACTATTCGAGATCGTCTTTGGACTTGTGATCTTCTTATCAGAATTTATGATGGATCATTCCGGGACGATACAGATCGCAGGACTGACGATCGTACAATATGCGGCGCTTCTGCTGATCATACTAGGAATCACAAAAAAGGTTAATCACACTTCATAAGTGGTTAATATAAAAATAATACGCTCAAAGAGCAAGGAAGAAAGGAGAGAATTTATGGATTACAAACATCTCAAAGCAATCGGGAAACGTTTTCTGGCACTGATGCTTAGTATGGTCATGGTATTTTCCGGTACGGTTACTTATGCAAAACCGGCAGAATCAGAAAAAACTGACGCCATTGATGATAAAGCATTAAAAGAAGCATTAGAAGCAGAATCAGATACTTATCCTGATGGAGCATTTGAATTTTTTCTGTCCCAGTTAGAGGGAACAGAAGGAGATCCACAAATGGAACTGACCATTGTCAGACGAGGAGGGAACGGAACAGAAGCATCCGTTGACTTTAAAGCCGTTGGCATATCTGCAGCCTATGGGGAAGACTACACCCTCTCAGTCGACGAGTCGATGTTTACTAAGAGAGTATTAGAGTCGACAGCAGAAAATGAAACATTAACAGAGGATTACGGACAGAATGCCGTAACGACAGAGGCATCGACAGAAGAAGCTGATACGGAGGAATCCACCGAGGCATCAACGGAGGAATCCACAGAAGAATCCACAGAGGCATCAACGGAGAAATCTACAGAAGCAAAACGTGTACAGCTTACAGATGCTTCACAGAAAAAGAGCAGTTTACAGGCTGCAAAAGATACCTATTTACAGCAAGATTCTAATCCGGTAAACTGGACGGAATTAGATGAAGAATCAAAAGCACAGGCAGAGAAACAGTTTGCAGAAAATGAAGCTGCAATGGAAGAATTTGCACAAAATATTCCGGGTGCATCCTATACCTTTGATTTTGCACCGGGCGAATATAAGAAAACCGTATATATTGACATCATTGATGATACGGTTTCTGAAACTGATGAACAGGTAATGTTCTTACTGAGCAATGCAGTAAATGGAGAATTAGCAGGATCTACAACCGCATACTTAAATATCAAAGATAATGATGAAGATGAAAAGACGATCTTTGCAATGGCAGATAGTGAGATCACAGTAGATGCAGCAGCAGAAACTGCAAAAGTGATCGTAAAGAGAGTATCCGGTGTAGAAAAGATCGCAAGTGTTGTTGTCGGTACAGGTGCAGTCAGTGCACAGCCGGGCGTTGATTACGAAGCTGTGAATACAGAAGTGCTTTTCACACAGGGCATGACAGAACAGGTCGTAGAGATACCATTAAAGCACAGGGATGTGGCAGAAACACTTTCTTTTCAGGTGGCATTAGATCCGGAAACTGCTCTTGTACAGGAAGGTGCAGCGATCACAACTGTAAATATCCTGCCTTCACAGGAAAACAAAACAGAAACGATCGAAGTTTCCAAAGAATTAAATGCAGCGACAAATGAGATCAATGATACACGTACATTCAAAGACTGGTGGGTATCTGTAAACCGTGGCATGGACTGTTACTCAGGAAGAAAAAGACTGCTTTCAGATATTGATCTTAGCACAGCAGATTATATTACAGTAACATGGAAAGCTGACTGGGGAAGCAATGTAACTACGCGAACATACAAAGATGGCTGTGATGAAAAGGAAGAAACAATTACTTACTCGGACAGAGATGCATATCTTTATGTCAATGGACAGCAGGGAGCAGCAAAATATACCAATACGTTTGGCTGGACAGATACAAGGATCAATCTGAGCGATGCGATGCAGACAACCAATGCTTATATTGATGCAGAAGTAAAGACAAAGAATAACAATAATCAGGCATCCATCGATATCAGTAAAGTTGTGATCCATTACCCGGGGTATACATTTACAGTTGCCAACACACCATATGTCAGCGGCAATTACAGTAACCAGTATGTAGAGAAGATCTACACAGAATCCGGTAATAAAAAGGACAGCGACGGACACCGTTACAAAGAAGGTACAAGATTTACGATCGGTACGATCCGGGTTACCAAAAATGGTGCAAATAACTTTGGAGATTCTGTTGTATTACATAAATCTTCAGATTCGATCAATTTCAAACATACTTATGATACGAATGCCAATGGAAATGGTGTAAGGATCAAAGAAGGAAATGACGGAAACGTTTATATTGTCGGATACCAGCTTCAGAAAAATGGTTCCTCAAGTACATGGAGTGAAGTCATTAAACCGGACGATTTCAAATTCTCAAAGGCATTTATCCAAAAATATAAGAACTATTTAGGTTCCGGAAATGTATTTTTAGTACGTCCGGTATACCGTCCGTTTACTACAAATGTTGCATTCCAGAATTCAGACAGCAAGAAGGGAAATTATAACAACTCATTTAAGAACAACTCTGTACTGCGCTGTACACAGTTAGATACCATCGAATTAAATGGTATTGCAGTAAAGGGTTATTCCGTAGAGGGATTCTCTCTTGCAGCACATCAGGACGGCTGGCTGCATCAGAGAGGTATTTCTGCAAATCTCTTATCAGAGAGAGGAGAGAATTTCTATAACCAGAATGCATCATTTATTAAGTCAGAAACGCAGCGTATCTCATCAAGCAGATACCAGAAAGTGGCTGTAGCAAATGCAAAATGGTTTAAGACAATCTCAAATAAGATCACATTTACACCGGATAAGGAATATGTATTTTTAAATATGACTTATACAACTCCAAAGATCCGTGTAAAGATCGATCCAAAAAATAATAACAAGGATAAAGGTGCAGTTGTTTATACACCGGGGGCAGATGAAGTAGTAGATAAAACCAGTGTATTAAATGGCAGCAAGGATCAGGAACTTGTTGTATCCGGTGTTACTTTAAATCAGGAATATACATTCAATGCGGTTACAGAAGATGGCTACAGGGCATATTGGAAGAATTTTACCGGGGATGATAATGAAGACGGCAGGATCACAACCGCTGAAGAAAAATTAGTATCCCAGTACAGTATCGTGCGTACAGCCAACGATGGAAATGCCTATACATTCCGTCCGCAGCTTGCAAATTCCCTGATCTATTACGGATTTAACCCGGTATCAGAGAACCGTTATCCGGGATTTATAGATGGTGTTGTTACATTAAAGACAAAACCGATCTTTAGTGAAAAAGAAACGCTTGTAGCAGTCAATGGTGCACAGGTATCTGTAGCAGGTAAAACGGTTGGTACGAGCAGCAATGCAAAATATGGTGGTGTGAAAGAAAACGGTGGTGATGGTTACTTCTCTATCAGCGATAAAGATTTCACATCAGGCGAAAATGTAACTGTTAATATTTCCTATAATAATGTAAGTTTAAGTGCAACACAGGCAGTCAATGCAGCAGCGATCTATACATTAGATGCATATGATACGATCCGTGTATCAAATGCAGCAGCTTATCGTTTAGAAGATCAGAATACAGCAGTAAAGATCAATGCAGCAGATATGGCGAGTGGTGATATCAATTACAGAATTGCCATTGATACCTATTCCACAAATGATGCAATATCAGCAAAGAAAGCTGTATTCCGTTTTTACCGCAAAGATGGAAGTTATATCAATGCAGCAGACCAGACGGTAACGACTGATAATGGTTCATTTACCTTAGACTTTAACCCGAAGACATTAAGTATTCCGACAGGTGCAAGTATGACGGTACAGTTCTATGACCAGAATGATATCGGCTACTTTGAACATGAACTTGGATTTAATTTTGCACAGTCCTTAGGTATGATAAGTTTCTTATCCAGTTTTAACTTTGGTGGTGCAGAAAAAGCATTAGAGATCATCGGAACGATCGATTCTGCATTCAACTTCGGCTGGGACGGTAATATCGATAAGGAATCTGATAATGTCATCATATCTGACGACAGAAGCACAAAGACACTGACTCTTGGCTTTGATTTTGCATATGAAGCAGAAACCGATGATAAGGATGACGAAAGTGATAAAAAGGCAGGCTCTGATGCAGCCAAGAAAGAAGCTGTAAAAGACGCAGCGAAAAATGCAGGTGTCAGCAAACAGCAGAAAGAAACCCAGAAGAAAGCCGCAGAGGATGCAATAGACAGCGGCAGTAAGAAAAATAAATCTTCTGCAAAAGTGGGAGCAAGCGGTTCTGTAGCAGTATCCTTCTCACTTGGTGTCACCATGTGTAAATCAGAAGATCCGGATCATCTTAGTGAATGGTATTTTAAAGACATGATGCTCTGTGTAAAAGCAGAAGGCGGAGTGAATGTAAAAGCATCTTATGTAACACCGATCGGTATTCCGGTTGTTGCAGCATTATCTGTAGGTGCAAGTGGTTCCGCAACCTTTATCATTGAGCAGAATTATCTGAAGAAGGAATATTATTTCTCAGATGTAAAAGATACCACAACAAGCAAGATCGATCTGTTCAACTTCAATATGAATAATAAGGACAGGGCATTTGATGCTTATGGAATCTTTACGATCGCACCGTATATCGATTTAAGTGCGGGAGTCGGCTTTGACTTCTTAGAGCTGTCGATCGGCGGACGTGCAGACTTTGACATGAACTTCTATACCGATTCCGGTATCAGCAATACAGGAAGTGTCAACTTATCTGCTTACGTAAGGTTAAAAGTATTATTCTTTACAAAACAGTTTAATATTGCAAGCCATAACTTCTCACTGTTTGGCAATGCAGTAGATTCTACAGGAGCTTTAGCAAGCTTAGGTGAAGAAGATTACCGTTATGTAGGCTTAGATACTTTAGAAGTGGATGACAGAGGTTATCTTGCTAACCGTACAGAATGGAATAGTACGGCAGCCGACAGCATTGATCAGGTAGGAAGTATTGCGGATGCAAGCGGAGTAAAAGAAACGGTATTGCTCAACGGTGCTTATCCGGATATGGATACACAGATTTTAGAAATTTCCAAAGGTAAATACTTAGCAGTATTTATATCAGATGATGTAGACCGTAATGAGTGGAATGGCAAGTCATTATTCTATACGATCTATAGCGAGGAGAATGATAGATGGTCAGTACCGGCACTGATCGAAGATGACAATACATTAGATGAAGCACCGGCAATGTTTGATGTTGGTGATAAGATCTATATCGCATGGTCTACAGCCGACAGGGCATTCACAGAAAAACCGGGTACATTAGAAGCGTTAAATTCGATGAATATCCATGGTGTATTCTTCGATAAAGAAACGTACCAGTTTGGAAAGATTGATAAGATCACAGAAACAGCACCATTTCATTATGAAACAGAGGATGGTGACATCATGGCTGATAATACAGCAGATGTAGATCCACATATTTCTTATGATAAAGCTGCGAATAAGATGCTCATCTACTATACAAAGAGCGAGTATGCCAGTTCTTCTACAGAGGAAGATGGTGTGATCGGAGATGCAGTCAATCCATACAGCGTCATCGCATATCGTATTTATGATATGAAGACTGGTAAATGGCAGAGTACATATAATGCTTCCGAAGGAGTTACACAGGACTATGAAAAAACATGGTATGGACAGAGATTCTTAGATTTAGCACCATTAGCATCCATCACAGAAAAATTGGATGATGATGGTTACTGGTCAGAAGATCCGGTGATCAGTGCATACCAGCCGAAAACATTAGAAGATGGAACGATTGTAGATCCGATCGTCATTGAAAGTGATGCGATCACCTATAACGGACTTTCCTTATTTACTTATGTCATGGATTATGATGGTAATAAGGAAACAATCAACGACAGGGATATCTTCTTACAGATTTATAATTATGCGGAAAACAGCTTTACTTATCCGATCATGATCACAAATGATACAGCTTCCGAATCTAATATCCGGTTAGCACATGGATGTAATGCAACAATACTTGCCTATATTTCAGATGGCACATTAAAAGCAATCAATATTTCACAGTTAGTCCGCAGCAGACTGATCAAAACAGAGGTAAATGGTAAAGAATTGTATTATATCAACCGCTCCGCACCATCTGATACAGATGCAGCAGATGCCGGTGTATACGAACCTGTTATGACAATCGCAGGAAAAGATGCTTCTTATGTGCAGAGTTCAGAAGATGATACCAAGGAGCAGACAGAACAGACAGATGACGGATCGATCTCAGCATTTGATTTTGTTGCAGCAGATAATTATATCTATGCGATCTGGACACAGAACAAGACAGTTGTAAAAGAAGGCATTGATCCAAACAGTGAAGAAGCACAGGATGCAAAGAACCGTATTGCCGAAGCACAGCTTTATACAGTCCGGTTTGACAATGCAAACAATGTGGTAACAGATCCGGTACAGATCACGGAAGAAACAGGTGCAAACTTCGATAATATCGCATTTGCAGTCAATGAAGATGGAACGATCAAAGCATTGGCAACAAAAGCACCGAGTAAGGTAGAAACAACAAGATCAGATGATGGTGTTGAGATTTCTTATCCGGTTGCAGATGAAGACCACAAGACATTTGTAGCACTTGACTTTTCACCGAAAGGCTCACTTGCAGTTGAAGATGTATCAGTGGAAGAACTGATGGCAGGTGTGGCATCTTCAGTAAATATCGATCTGTATAATGACGGATTAGAAACACTCGATGGTCTTACATTTACAGCAGTAGATGCAGATGGTAAGAAACTTTATAGTGCACCGATCACAACCGGAGAATCTGAAACAAAGATCTTTGGTGGAAGGTCAGTACATATCAATTTCCCGATCACACCGGCAGAAGATGCAGCGAAGTGTGCATTTACATATACGGTGATGGATGCAGATAAGAATGTACTGATTGAGGATTCCTTTGAACAGGAGATCCCATTAGTGGTAGATGTAACAGAGTTTACCGCAGATTTAACAGACAGAAATACAATCGTATTTAATGTTGGTGTTCAGAACAACGGAGCAAGAAATTCCGGTGTACAGACGATCAATATCGCAAAGAGCGGCAAGAAGGGCAAACAGCTTCTTTCTATCCAGACAGAGTCCTTAAAACCGGGTGATACCGTATATTATGAGCGTGAGATCACATTTGCAGATTATGAAGATATGTTCTCAACGTATATTGATGAGGCTTCTGAAAGCTATGAAGCGATTACGACCTTTACCGCAGAAACAGGTATGGGAAATGGTGCATCAACAGAAATCGAGCTGACAGCTACAAAAGAGCAGCGGCTTCGTATGGAATCTATCAAGAATATCCAGATCTTAGATGATGCAGATAACCAGATCACAGATCAGGGATTCGAGATTGGAACCGGTGAAGTAAGACAGTTACAGACAGCGATCAAATCTGTTCCTTATGGCGGCAGCCGTTATGAAGGAATGGATGATGAAACAAACAAAGATAATGCAAATGGACTTCGTGTACTGTATCAGACAGACAATGAAGATGTTGTTTCCATTTACGACAGCGGCTATATTGAAGGCTTAAAGAAAGGAACAGCAACCATTACCGCATATATCCTTCCTGAAAACAATCATGTAACATACAGTCAGGAAGACGGAACCTTAGTAGAAGATAACTTTACAACGATTCCGGAAGAAGCAATCAAGACAAAGACGATCGTTGTCAATGTCGGTGGAGCAAAAGAGGTACCAGTGACACCGGAGGTAAAAGCAAAAGAAGCAACAGGTATTACCTTAAATC
>QWCN01003573.1_pt1 | contig 21290 bp, 17 predicted proteins | sample 1972711 | NCBI WGS metagenome assembly QWCN01 (sample SAMN09866707, study PRJNA288562) | Human gut metagenome isolate term1_stool, whole genome shotgun sequencing... | isolation source: gut | host: Homo sapiens | place: USA: California
CCTGAGTGCCCGGAGCGAAGATTCTGATAAGATCGAAGCACTGGACAACGGCGCAGACGATTATCTGACAAAGCCGTTTTCCGTGGACGAGCTGCTGGCAAGACTGCGTGTAACGCAGCGCCGACTGAATCTGCTGGCTTCTGACGGCATCAACAGTCCGGTTTTTGTCAATGGTCCTTTGAAGATCGATTTCTCGGCAGGCTGCGTCTGGTTGAGCGAGAATGAATTGCATCTGACCCCCATCGAGTACAAACTGCTGTGTGTGCTGGCGCATAATGTGGGCAAGGTGCTGACGCATACCTCCCTCACGCAGAAAGTATGGGGCAGTACGCAGGAAAATGACATTGCCTCCTTGCGTGTTTATATGGCATCCCTGCGCAAAAAACTGGAACGATGCCCGGATGCGCCGCATCTGATCCAGACCCATGTTGGCGTAGGATACCGGATGCTGCGCGTGGAAAATGATGCAGCCATCCCCGAAGAATAACCTGCATAAAAGGTTCCGGTGCCCACACCCGTGCCGAGTGGATGGACCGGTATCTGGATCAAACGCAAAATGCCCGCCCACTGTGGGTTTTCCACGGTGGGCGGGCATGATCGTTTTCAGGAGAGTGAGGCTCAGCGCTGCAGGACTTTTTTCCCGGTCAGAGGGTCGGGGATGCCCAGCAGGGCCAGAATGATCGCCATGCGGATGTAAACGCCGTTGTGCACCTGATCGAAGTAGGCGGCGCGGGGGTCGTCATCCACATCCTTTTTGATCTCGTCGATGCGGGGCAGCGGATGCAGCACCGGCATATCCTGCGGTGCCTTCTGCAGCAGCGCTTCGTCCAGCTGGTAGCAGCCTATGCGGCAGCTCGGCTTCAAGGTCAGCCGTTTCCTTATAGATCTGATGGGTCGGCTCCAGCGATTCATTCTTCACATACTGCGGCAGGCGCAGATCTTCCGGCGAGATGAACACGAACCGGTTGCCCTCAAACTGGCTCAGGGCAGCGGTCAGGGAGTGGACCGTGCGCCCGAATTTGAGGTCGCCGCAGAAGCCGATGGTCAAATGATCCAGCCGCCCCTTGCGCTGGCGGATAGTCATCAGGTCGATCATGGTCTGGCTGGGGTGGGCGTGTCCGCCATCCCCTGCATTGATGACGGGAACGCGTGCATACATGGACGCCCGCAGCGGCGCACCCTCTTTGGGGTGGCGCATAGCAATGATGTCGGCATAGTTGCTCACGACGCGGGCGGTGTCCGCAACGGTCTCGCCCTTGCTGGCACTGGACAGCTGGGCCCCTGCAAAGCCCAGCGTCTTGCCGCCCAGCCGCAGCATGGCCGACTCAAACGAAAGACGGGTGCGGGTGGAAGGCTCGTAGAACAGGGTGGCCAGAATGCGCCCATCGCACAGGTGGGCATAGGGTGCCGGGTCGGCTTCCATCCGGTCGGCAAGATCCAGAAGGGCCAGCTGCTCTTCCAGAGAAAAGCTGTTGGGCTCAATGAAGTGTCTCACAGCCATGCTCCTTTCAGCACGAACTTCTCGCGCTCGGCACCGGTGGAAACGAACTGGATCTCATGGCCCAGCTGCTTTTCCAGAAATTCCACGTAAGCTTTGGCCTCTTTGGGCAGCTCATCCCAGCTCCTGCAGCCGGAGATGTCCTTCTGCCAGCCGGGCAGCATGGTGACCACCGGCTCTACACGGTCCAGATCGGACAGCGGGTCGAAGCTGGGGACTTGCACGCCATCCAATGTGTAACCGGTGATCACCGGGATCTCTTTCATGCTGCTGAGCACATCCAGCTTCGTCAGGGCGATCTTGTCCGCGCCCTGACAGGCCAGACCGTAGCGGCTGGCCACGCAGTCAAAGGGGCCTACCCGGCGGGGACGGCCGGTGGCGGCACCGTATTCGCCGCCTGCCTTGCGCAGCTGCTCGTTCCAGCTTTCGCTCATGGCATTCTCGGCGGCAAAGGGGCCTGCACCCACACAGGTGGAGTAGGCCTTCAGCACACCTACCACGTGATCCAGCTTGCAATTGGGGATGCCTGCACCCAGCGGCGCATAGGCGGCCAGCGTGTTGGAGCTGGAAGTGAAGGGGAAGATGCCGTAATCGATATCCCGCATGGCACCCAGCTGCGCTTCCAGCACGATGCGCTTGCCGCTGTCGTGGGCCTGCTGCAGGAATGCGCCTGCATCGCAGATGTAGGGAGAGAACTGTCCCGCCTGCATCCGGCACCATTCCAGCAGGGCATCATAGCTCATGGGCTCCTGATGATAACAGCCTGCCAGCTCCAGATTCTTGGATTCCAAAATCATGTGCAGACGATCCTGCACCCGCTTTTCGTTCAGGTGCAGCAGATCGCCCAGACGCAGGGTCTTTTTGCGGTACTTGTCGCTGTAGGCGTAGGCGATGCCGCGACGGGTGGAGCCGAAAGCGGTGCCCTTTCTGGCAAGGCGGTCCTCTTCCAGCCCGTCCTGTACCTTGTGCCACGGCATGGAAATGGTGGCCTTATCCGAGAGCTTGAGGTTTTCGGGGCCGACCCGGATGCCGCGCTGCTCGATGGCGTCCATCTCCCCGGCCAGATGGTCCAGATCGATCACCATGCCCGCGCCCAGCACACAAGTCACGTCCGGGTGCAGGATGCCGGAGGGCAGCAGGTTCAGGATGAACTTGCCCTGCTCCGTGACGACTGTGTGGCCGGCGTTGTTGCCGCCCTGATAGCGGGCCACTACATCGGCGTTTTCGGCTAACAGGTCGATGACACGGCCCTTGCCCTCATCGCCCCAATTGATACCAGTAACTGCGGTAAGCATAACTCTTTATTTACCTTCTTTTTCGTTATTTACGATGGCCTGCACCTTGGTGGGCAGACCATAGATGCTGATGAAGCCGGTGGCATCGCTCTGCTTGTAGTCGCCGCCGGCGGCAAAGGTGGCGATGTCCTCCCGGTAGAGGGAGTAGGGCGACCAGACCCCTGCATTGATGAGGTTGCCCTTGTACAGTTCCAGACGAACCCTGCCGGTGACATGCTCCTGGGTGGAGGTGACGAAGGCGCTCAGGGCCTTGCGCAGGGGGCTGAACCACTGGCCATCATACACCAGTTCGCCAAAGGTGATGGCCAGCTCGCGCTTCTTGTGGGCGGTGAGCTTGTCCAGCGTCAGGGTCTCCAGCACCTCGTGGGCCTTGTACAGGATGGTGCCGCCGGGGGTCTCGTAGACGCCGCGGCTCTTCATGCCCACCAGACGGTTTTCCACCACGTCATACAGGCCGACGCCGTTGCGTCCGCCGATCTCGTTGAGCTTTGCGATGATGGCAGCGGGCTTCAGCTTCTCGCCGTTCAGGGCCACCGGTACGCCCTGTTCAAATTCCAGCTCCACGAACTCGGACTTGTCCGGGGCGGTCTTGGGGCTGACGCCCAGCTCAAGGAAGCCGGGCTTTTCGTACTGGGGCTCATTGCCCGGGTCTTCCAGATCCAGACCCTCGTGGCTCAGGTGCCACAGGTTCTTGTCCTTGGAGTAGTTGGTCTCGCGGCTGATCTTCAGCGGGATGTGGTGGGCCTCGGCGTAGTCGATCTCCTCATCGCGGCTCTGGATGTCCCACTCGCGCCACGGGGTGATGATCTTCAGGTCGGGTGCAAAGTGCATGATGGCCAGCTCAAAGCGCACCTGATCGTTGCGGCGCGGGCGATCTCCACCACCCGCTTTGCCAGAATGGGGCGGGCAAAGCTGGTGCCCAGCAGATAGCCCTCGTAATCGGCCCCGGCCTGCATGGTGGGGATGACGTAATCCTCCACAAATTCGTCGGTCAGGTCTTCGATGTACAGCTTGGATGCGCCGCTTGCCTTGGCGCGCTCCTCCAAGCCTTCCAGCTCACCCTTCTGGCCCACATTGCCGCACACGGCAATGACTTCGCAGTTGTTGTAGTGCTCTTTCAGCCACGGGATGATAATCGATGTGTCCAGACCGCCGGAATAGGCCAGCACGACCTTTTTGACCTCAGACATAGGAACTGCCTCCGTTCACAAAACTACTTGATATACATTCGATTCCCTCTTGCAACGTTCGATTGCAGTGCTTATTATACGAGCAGACAGAGGATGTGTAAAAAGTATCCTGCACATGGCGGCAATATGATTTTTACATAAAAGCAGGGGGCAGCTGCATCGTATCTGTTGCAGCTGCCCCCTGCGCAGAATGCGCTCAGGCGTAAAACAAAAATTCAGAGAGATCATCTGTGGTGCGGCGCAGCGCTCTCCTTTAATTCCTGCTGCTGTTCCTGCAGCTCCTGCCGGAGGGCGTGGTCGATCTCCCGGGTCTCCTGCCGGATCTCGGCAAGGTCTTTTTCGATCACCGGGTTCGCTTCCAGATCCTCACGAATGAACATCAGCGCAAAGCTGACCAGCAGCAGCCCGCAGGAGATCCAGATGGTTCTGCCGCCAAGCCAGACGCAGCTCTTGCTGCCAATGCCGGAGCCCAGAGCAAACAGCAGAATGATGCCAAAATAGCGCAGCATCCGGTCTTTGGCCTTGGGGTCGCGGGTGCGGCTCCAGACACACAGGGCCTCCACGCCGCTGCGCAGGTCGCCGATGCACATGGTGCTGGCAAAGGCGTAGCCGTTCACCTTGCGGAACGCCTGCACCTGCATGGCGCAGGAAAAGGAGACGATGGCGTTGGCCAGCAGGTTCTGCTCCTGCGGCAGAAAGCCCACAAGGAACAGCAGCAGCACCTCGCCCAGCACCACCAGCTGCCGCCAGTGGAGCCGCTGCATGTTCCGGAAGTGCTCCTGCATCTTTTCGGCGGTCAGCACGCCCAGCGCAAAGGCGCACAGGGGCACCAGATAATGCAGCACCCGCTCCCAGTTTCCGTCCATCAGGTTGGAACTGAGCAGCACGATGTTGCCGGTCTGCGCGTTGGCAAATACCTTGCCGCGGAACAGGTAGGTGTAGGCGTCCTGCAGGCCGCCGGACAGGGACAGGAATACGGCTGTAAGAAAAGATTCGGACATTTGTCCGCGATGTTTTGGTTTCATGCTTGCACCTTCTTTTTTTGCTCTCCCATTTTTTTGCTCTCCCATTATAGTACATTTTTGCGGCCCGGCTGATATCAGTTTTACATGGCCGACATGTTTTGGGTGCAAGCTGTGCCGGAAAACGGCGGGGAAACGCCGTTACAGCTTCCCTGCTTCCAGCAGCTTCTTTACCTCGAACAGATCCCTGCACTCGGTGGTGTACAGGCTGCGCATTTCGTCGTCGGCGGGGGCAAGGTCCGGCACCATCACGGTGACAAATCCGCCCCGGGCACCGGCCCGCACGCCATTGTAGCTGTCCTCCAGCACCAGCGTTTCAGCCGGGACGGTGCCCAGCGCCTTGGCCGCCGTGAGGAAGATCTCCGGGTCGGGCTTGGACGCGGAGAACTGCTCGCCGGAAATAAGGGCCTTGAAGTGATCGGTCATGTGCCAGTTGTTGAGGTGCCGCAGGATGGACGCCATCCGGCTGGAGGAAGCCACCACCATGGGGATGTGCTGTGCTTCCAGATAGGCGATAAGCTCATCCAGCCCCGGCTTTTTGGGCGGCGGTGCCTGAAACGCCGTCTCTGCCTGCTGGTGCAGTGCCTCTATGATGGCGTCGGTATCGCAGTCCGGGCCGAAGAAGCGGCGCAGCACCGCCCGCATGGAGTCGCCTGCCGTGCCCCGGGCGGCGGCGTCCAGCCCTTCCTTATAAGAAAGGCCCAACGTGGCCAGCGCGGGCCGCCACAGGGTGGCCCAGATGCGCTCGGTGTCGAACATCAGCCCGTCCATATCAAAAATAACACCTTTTATCATTGTGCAAAAAGCTCCTTTCTGAGCCTGTAAGATCCGGCTTATGCCCTCATTGTATCATATTTTGGGCAGATTGCACATAGAAAAGCAGGCAATTCCGCGCAACTTAACAGGGGGAAAGATGAAAGATTTTTCGTTTCCTTGTAAAACGATTTCATAATACTATAATAGAAAACAACATTCGGTGTTTGCGGGCGCATTTTCACTCGCTGCGCCCGAGATCAGGAAAGAGGGAAAATAAATCATGTTGGATATCAAGATCACCCGTACCACTGCTCCGAAGGCAAAGCCTGACGAGAGCAATCTGGGTTTTGGCAAGAAGTTTACCGACCATATGTTCGTGATGGATTACACCGAGGGCGAAGGCTGGCACGATGCCCGCATCGTTCCCTACGGCCCCTTTGAGCTGGACCCGGCTACCGTCGTGTTCCACTACGCTCAGGAGATCTTTGAGGGCATGAAGGCATACCGCACTGCCGACGATACCGTCCAGCTGTTCCGCCCGGACTGCAACGCAAAGCGTTTCCAGGACTCTGCCGACCGTCTGTGCATCCCCAAGATCCCTGTGGAGGATTACATTCAGGCCGTTGAGACGCTGGTGGATGTGGATCGTGACTGGGTGCCCCATTCCGACGGTGCTTCCCTGTACATCCGTCCCTTCATCTTTGCCAATGATGTGGGTCTGGGCGTGCACGCTTCCAAGCACTACATCTTCTGCATCATCTGCGCTCCCTCGGGTGCTTACTATGCCGAGGGCATCAACCCCGTGCGCATCTACGTGGAAGACGAGTACATCCGTGCCGCTCCCGGCCTGACCGGCTTCACCAAGTGCGGCGGCAACTACGCTGCTTCCATCAAGGCCGGCGAGCTGGCCGAGGAGCAGGGCTACGCACAGGTGCTGTGGCTGGACGGCGTGGAAAAGAAGTACGTCGAGGAAGTCGGCAGCATGAACATCATGTTCAAGATCGACGGCAAGGTGTACACCGCTGCTACCGTCGGCACCGTTCTGCCCGGCGTCACCCGCCGCAGCTGCATCGAGCTGCTGAAGGACTGGGGCTATGAGGTGGTGGAAGGCAAGATCGCCATTGCCGACATCATGGCTGCTGCCCGCGAAGGCAAGCTGGAAGAGGTGTTCGGCACCGGCACCGCCGCTGTCGTCTCCCCCGTCAAGGAGCTGGTCTGGAAGGGCGAGCACGCCTACATCGGCGACGGCAAGATCGGTCCTGTCACCCAGAAGCTGTACGACACCATGACCGGTATGCAGTGGGGCAAGCTCCCCGATACCAAGGGCTGGATCGTGCCGGTGGAGAAAAAGAACTGATCCCGATTCTCCGGAGAGAACCTTTTTATTCAGAATAGCAGCAAACGCCGCCAGGCCTCCGCTCGGCGGCGTTTGCCGTATATTAGGATAACGTCCTCGCCCTCTCCGTCAAACCTCCAAAATTTCCCGGCGCAATTGCTTTCTGTGCCCTGCAGTGCTAAACTGAAAACAGAACAGCGGCCTGCATTGCGGCAGGCCATGTGCAGGAAAGATTGAGAGGAATGGACCCATGGTTAAAAAATGGAGCGTGAGCTACCCTGCCGTCAATGGCACCGAGCAGCGCAGAGTTTATGTCTATCTGCCCACGATGTATGAAGCCGAGCCGGACCGCAGGTATCCGGTGCTGTATATGTTCGACGGCCAGAACGTCTTTTTTGACGAGGATGCCACCTTTGGCAAGAGCTGGGGCGTGGCCGATTATCTGGACTACACCGACACCCCGCTGATCGTGGCGGCGGTGGAGTGCAATGCCGGGGCCAACAACGAGCGGCTGGTGGAGTATTCGCCCTACCGGTTCGATGACCCGCAGTTCGGCCACTTTGACGGCAAGGGGCAGGCCACCATGAGCTGGTACATCCACCGGTTCAAGCCCTTCATCGATCACAATTTCCGCACCCTGCCGGATCGGGAGCACACCTTCATTGGCGGCAGCAGCATGGGCGGCCTGATGAGCCTGTACGCCCTGCTGCAGTACAATGAGGTCTTCAGCCGTGCGGCGGCGCTGTCGCCGTCCATCTGGGTCTCGCCGGAAAAGCTCTCCGGCCTTGTGGGCCGGGCAAATCTGGCCCCCGGCACCGTGCTGTACATGGACTACGGCTCCCGCGAGATGGGCAACCACGAGGGCATGCGCCGCGGCTTTGCCGAGATGTGCAGCAGGGTGCTCACCCGGGGCATCCACCTCACCAGCCGCATCGTGCCCGGCGGCACCCACAGCGAAGCCAGCTGGGAAAAGCAGCTGCCCTTTATGTTCCACACCCTGATGTATGAGGTGGAGGAGTAAAAAACGAACTCCTTCCGTCATCGCTGCGCGATGCCACCTCCCTCAATGAGGGAGGCCTTGGCAGTACGGAAACTTTACCGTTTTGCCAAAGGCCCCATCTCCGAGGGGGCTGGCACGGCGTAAGCCGTGACTGGGGGAGTCAACAAAGGAGGAAACACCATGGAAATGCAGTATTTCAAGGATTACAGTCCGGCGCTGGGCCGTGACATGGAGTGCAAGATCTACGGCCACGCAGGCCGCCCGATGCTGTACATCCCCTGTCAGGATGGCCGCTTCTTCGATTTCGAGAACTTCCACATGAACGATACCCTTGCCCCGTGGATCGAGTCCGGGCAGATCATGGTCCTCTCCATCGATACCATGGACAAGGAGACCTGGTCCGACACGCAGGGTGACCCCTATTGGCGCATCCGCCGCTATGAGCAGTGGCTGCGCTACATCGTGGAGGAGGCTGTGCCCAAGATCCAGTATCTGGCCAAGGAGCGCAACGGCTGGGACGACCTGCCCGGCGTCATTGCCTTTGGCTGCAGTCTGGGCGCCACCCATGCGGTCAACCTGTACCTGCGCCGCCCGGATGTGTTCTGCGGCTGTCTGGCCCTCAGCGGCATCTACACGGCCCACTACGGCTTCGGCAATTATATGGACGAGCTGGTGTACATGAACTCGCCCGTGGACTACATGAAGAACTTCCCGGAGGATCACCCCTACATGCAGCTGTACCGCAGCCAGAAGGCGGTCATCTGCTGTGGTCAGGGTGACTGGGAGCGGCCGGACACCACATGGTTCCTCAAGCGCATCTTCGAGGCCAAGAACATCCCCATCTGGGTGGACCTGTGGGGCCACGATGTCAACCACGACTGGAACTGGTGGTATAAGCAGACTGCATATTACATGCCGTATATTCTTGGACAGCAGTAAACGGGAAACTCCCCCAGTCTGCTTCGCAGACAGCCCCCTCATGGAGGGGGCCTTGTAAAAGCTCTCCGCAACGGAAAAAGGCTCCCTCCCGGAGGGAGCTGGCACGGCGAAGCCGTGACGGAGGGAGTTTTTACAGAGGTTCATAGAGGAAAGAGGAATCGTAAAACCATGCAGAATTTCATTTTTATTTCGCCCAACTTCCCCACCAACTACTGGCAGTTCTGCCATGAGCTGAAAAACAACGGCATGAACGTGCTGGGCATCGGCGACCAGCCCTACGATGAGCTGAAGCCGGAGCTGAAGGACAGCCTGAACGAGTACTACAAGGTGGGCAGTCTGGAAAACTACGACGAGGTCTACCGCGCCGTGGCCTTCTTTGCCTTCAAGTATGGCCGCATCGACTGGCTGGAGTCCAACAACGAATACTGGCTGGAGCGGGACGCAGCCCTGCGCACTGATTTCCACATCACCTCCGGCTTCCAGACCGACGATATGCCCCGCATCAAGTACAAGAGCAAGATGAAGGAGTATTACAAGAAGGCCGGCATCGCCACTGCACGCTACCACATGGTGGACGATTACGAGGGCTGCCGGAAGTTCATCGAAGAGGTGGGCTACCCGGTGGTGGTAAAGCCGGATAACGGCGTGGGCGCATCCGACACCCACAAGCTGTCCAGCGACGAGGACCTGAAAAAGTTCCTCGTGCAGAAGACGGCCCATCACCCGGATGTGGAGTACATCATGGAGGAGTTCGTCCGGGCCGAGGTGAACAGCTACGATGCCATCATCGATGCCAACGGCAACCCCATCTTTGAGGCCGGCAACGTGAGCCCCATGTCCATCATGGATATCGTCAACGACAACGACAACTCCATCTATTACATTATCAAGGATCTGCCCGAGGACACCCGCGCCGCAGGCCGTGCCGCCGTCAAGAGCTTTGGCGTCCGGAGCCGCTTCATCCACTTTGAGTTCTTCCGCATGACCGAGGATCAGGCCAGCATGGGCCAAAAGGGCCAGATCGTGGCACTGGAAGTCAATATGCGCCCCTGCGGCGGTTTCACCCCGGATATGATCAACTTTGCCCGCTCCACCAACGTCTACAAGATCTGGGCGGACATGATCGCCTTTGGCGGCACCGATATGCCGGTGGGCGAGCACTTCTACTGCCCGTTTGCAGGCCGCCGCGACGGCAAGCACTTTGTGTACAGCCACGAGCAGATCATGCAGAAGTACCAGCAGAACATGCGCATGGTGGACCGCATGCCGGACGCGCTGAGCGGCGCCATGGGCAACCAGATGTACGTTGCCACCTTCTCCACCCGCGAGGGCATGGAGCAGTTCTACTCCGATGTGCTGGCCGTCACCGACGACAACAACGCCGCTGTGCAGAAGGAGCTGAGCAGCATTCTGGCTCTGGGCGAGCCGGAGACCGCCCCGGCCCAAAAGGCTGAGAGCAAGCCCGCCGCCCAAAAGCCTGCCCGCACCGCAAAGAAAAAGTAAAACAAATGCACTGACTGCATAGATCCTCAGCCCCGGAACGGCATCTGCCGCCCCGGGGCTGTTGTTATATTGCTAAAAAATGGTCGCCTGTTCCGGGCAAAATGACAAAATTTTTCAGATTGGTTGACAAGATGCCGGGGGGGGGGAAAGATGTGGGTGCGAAGCATATTTTTGGGGTGCTTCGGAACAAAAAAACAGGAGGCTTGTATTATGAGATTGTACAAAAAAGCAGCCGCCGTTCTGCTGGCGGCAGCAATGGCTGTTTCCATGATGACCGCTTGCGGCGGTGGCGCAGGCGGCGGTTCCGGTGTGGTTCCCGACGGTACTCACTACAGCAACGCTGCGGCTGTAGAGGGCATTGATCCAAACAGCATTGAACACGAAAAACCGCTCACAAAGGCAGCTGACAGCAGATACGTGCAGTTCATGAAAAAGTATCAGACTGAAGATAAGCTGTACCAGCGCACAGAGATAACTGGCTATGGCACGAGTGCAGGCAAAACCGCAACTATGATCGAAGCCAAAAACGGCAACCTTGTCTATACTGAAATAACCGGTCAGGGTCAGACGAACAAATCGTTAGTGGAGATTAAGGACAATACGGTTTACTCCTATATTTTGTTTGAAGAAGACGGCAAGAAGGCTGCAATCAAGCAGAAGACGACCCACAGCGGAAAGACCAGCCCGGAGGGCGGCACTTCTGAGACCCCGAGCACCAGCAATGCTACTTCTGCAAACGTAAAGGTAAACGGCACTGTGTACTATGCTGAAATGTCCAGAGATGAACATGGCAGCACAACGATTTGCTTTGAGCCCAACAGCCCTGTTCCGACCTATATTTTCGATGATGATGGGGAGGGCGACAAGACCACGACGGTGTATAAAGAAGTCTGCTTTGGCAACGACAAGGGCCTTTGCGACGGAGTGCTGGACGGCTATGACGTTTACACGCTGGAAGGCCTCAATATGACTGCTGGTACTGCTACCCTCACCGACGAAAAGGGTGGCAAGTATAATGCACAGTATACTGCATCTGGCTGGACTGTCACGAAGGACGGTCAGGACGTAACGCCGGAGTTCCAGTGGATTATCAATAAGATTTTTAGCTAAAATGTAAACCAATAACAATGTGTTTTGCCCCGGCTGTCCCCCGACAGCCGGGGCTTTTCGTTGTCCCTTTTGGCAAAGTGTGGTATACTGTTGCCAGAGATTTTATTGGGAACGAGGTACATCTATGAAAATTCCTGCAAACGGCTTTACCCATGCCGGCAAGTTCCACGCCGACGATGTGTTTGCCACTGCGCTGCTGCAGATCCTGCGCCCGGATATCAAGATCACCCGCGGCTTTGTGGTGCCGGACGGCTTTGACGGCATCGTGTACGATGTGGGCTATGGCATGTTCGACCATCATCAGGAGCCCCGGGAGTACCGTGCAAACGGTGTGCCCTATGCGGCCTTCGGCCTGCTGTGGCGGGTGCTGGGCCCCGGCCTTGTGGGCGAGCGGCAGGCCCGGCTCATCGACGAGAACTTTATCCAGCCGCTGGACCTCAACGACAACACCGGCGAGCAGAACAGCCTGTGTGATGCCATCGGTTTTTTTAACCCGGTGTGGGACTCCAGGGAGGATCAGGACGCCTGCTTTTTCAAGGCCGTGGCCGTGGCAAAGCAGATTCTGGAAAACCAGATCGCCAGCGCCAACGCCGTGAACCGCGCCGACGAAAAGGTGCAGCAGGCCTACAAGAACTCCCGGGACGGCATCGTGGTGCTGCCCTGCTACCTGCCGTGGAAGAACGGCCTGTACAAAACGGATGCGCTGTTCGTGGTCTACCCCAGCCAGCGCGGCGGCTGGAGCGCCCAGTGCGTCACCGACCACAAGACCAAGCGCCCCAAGCTCCCCTTCCCCCAGAGCTGGGCCGGTCAGCCGCAGGAGGTCATTGAACAGAAGAGCGGCATCCCGGGCATCAGCTTCTGCCACGCCAGCCGCTTCCTCATCACGGCCAAGGATAAGGAGACCGCCCTTGCGGCCTGCCGTCAGGTGTTAAAGAACAATGGCCGCATCTGAGCATCCGGCCCGGCCCAAGCCCGCTTTTGTGTACATGGTGCGGTGTGCCGGCGGCCAGCTGTACACCGGTTGGACCAACGCCCCCGCCGCCCGCCTGCAGGCCCATAAAAGCGGCAGAGGGGCCCGCTACACCCGGGCCAGAGGTGCAGCAGCCTTTGCCTACGTGGAGCGCTGTGCGGACAAGCGCAGCGCCCTGCGGCGGGAAGCTGCGCTCAAAAAGCTGCCCAAGGCGCAAAAGGAGCTGCTGTGCCGCGCATGGAGCGCGGCGGGCGGGCCCTTTTCCGGCGCATAAAGACAAAACGAAACCCGGGACTCTTTCAGGGCCAGACGGCTCACAAAAGGGTCCCGGGCGTTTTGTTTTTGCGGCGCGGGCCGCAGCCGATGGGCAGGGCTCACAAATGCCGCCGCAGAATTTTGTGCAGAGAAACAGGAAGGCCCTGCCGGTTTGCCCGGCAGGGCCTTTCTGCGTTTCAGGGATGCTTCAGAATTACTTCTGGGGGTTCAGCTTTGCCTGCAGGTCGTTCCATGCCTTGATGACCTGAGGACGGAAGGTGTGCTTGTCGGGCTTGAAGGTGCTGCCGGTATCCTTCAGCAGGCCCTGCTCCACGCACCAGCGGGCGGCCTTCTGGCTGTCGGCGGCTTCAGCGCTGATGTCGGTGAACAGTGCGGTGCTGGCGGGCTGGGGCTTGCCTGCGGCAGTCCACAGCAGATCGGCCAGCTGCTGGCGGTTGGTGGGGATGGATGCACCCTCGGGCAGGACGCTGGTCAGGTACACCTGCGTGCCGATGAGGTAGGCTGCGCCGCCAATGGCCGCACCGCCGATCACGGCCACAGCTGCACCGCCAGCACCGGAATCGCCGGAGCCGGTGGCTGTATCATCGGGGATATCACCAATGCGCACTTCTTCGCCAGTAGCCAGGAATTTAGGTACATGGTAGCCGATGCCGTTTTTCACCACCACGCGGCTCGGTACGTTTTCGTCGGCGTACAGGGCAATGGTGTTTTCGGTCTGCGCGTCAGTCAATGCCAGAGCAATAAACTGGACGTAACGACCGTCTTCGAAAGTGCCATCATTGACAGGCGCATCGTCATAGCCATCGCCTATGGGCTGATCGTTCTCATCGACTTTGTAATAGCGAATCGACGTTACGGCTGTGCCCTCAATGTTGGACTCACCATCCTGAATGTCGCTCAGGTTCATTTCCACGACAGGGGTATACACAGAATCTGTGGAATTAGCGCTGACAGTGGTGGTTTCCTTACCCTTGGCGATGATTTCAGTCTGATCTTTCTGCCAGCCGTAGAAGGTACGGCCTTCATCGGGTGTGTAGGCAAGGGACAGCTTCTGCTCGCCAACGACCCGAACAGCGGTCTCCTGATTTGTACCCTCGTTTTTCTGGATGTTGTTGATGAAAGCGCCGCCGGTAGCGATGACTTTGGTGCTCGTTACAGTGGCAGGAATCTCGCCGGCGAACACGCCGCCGTTGATCTTGACCTCACTGCCGACATTGCCGCTGAAGGTGCCGCCTTCAATGGTGCCAGTGCCGGACACATCGCCGCTGAAGGTGCCGCTTGCGATCGTGCCGCCTGCGTCAACAGTCACATCGGTCTCGGTGGTGATGTTGGAAACGGTGGTATTGGAGCCAATGGTGATCTTATCACAGTTCAGGGTAGTGTCCTTGAAGTCCTTGTCGCCGGTGATCGTAACGGTGGTTTTGCCCTCGTCATCCTTCTTGGCAGTCCAGCCGTCGCCCTTCACCTCGTCCGTACCTTCGGGGATCGTAACGTTGCCCTCGCCGTCCGTGGGAGGCACCTTATGGATGGACGGATAAGTTGCAGTCAGAGTGACAGCATTGCCGGGCATGGTAAAGGTCAGCTCTGCGCTGTGCTTCTGCTCTTCGCTCAGTTCCAGACCCGTTGCGACCCATTCCACCTGATGGTCTGCGTCGCATGCATCGGCCTTGACAGTGACCTGAACGCCTTCGTGCAGCTCCTGAGGATCGGTCATGTTCAGGCGGTAGGTGGTATCCAGCATGACGTATGCATCCGTCACGCCGCTCAGCGTAAAGGTGGAGAGAACGGGTGCAGGCAGGCTGTTCAGAACATAATCTGTGGGATACTCAGATGTGTAGTCCAGAGAAGTGGTCTGGTGCGGCAGATAGTTTTTGCCCACGCTGTAGATGGGGGTCTCGGTGGAGATGTTGACCTTCAGCGGGCCGCCATACCAGATCTTGGTAACGGTAAGGGTCTTGTTTACGGTAAATTCAGTGGTGCCATCTGCATAGGCGATGGAGTGCACGGCAGACGGATCACAGCCTACCGGCTCCTTGGCGAACCAGCCGCCGTCCACGGTGCCGCCGTCAAAGGTGACGGTATCCATGAAGTAGCCGTTGCTGATCTTGACGCCCTCGCCAGCGACGACCTTGCAGCTGACAAGGCCGGTAAAGGTCTCGAAATAGCTGCTGTTGGTCACGGACAGGGTGTTGGTGTTTTTATTGTAGCTCCAGTTTTTGCTGGTGTAAACGCCCTCGGCATCGGCCTCCATGCCGGTGGTGTCCGGCAGGCCGTTCACGATGCTCAGCTCAGGCTGGACGGGCTCACGCTCCACGGTCACCTCGACCTCCAGCGTTTCGGGGACGTGGTAGCACAGGTTGCCGATACGGGCCACACGGGCCTTGGAATAAGTGGAATCGCCCGGGCAGGTCAGGGTGACGATCGCCTTGTACTTGCCCGCCTTGGTGGGATACACCGTGGACGGTGCAGCATTCGGGTCGGACTCGTCCACGTACTGCACGGATTCAATAACAGCACCGGTGATCTTGCTCTCCGTCTTGTCGGCGGTAATGGTCAGGTCGGAGGCGTCCATCTCCAGGACGGGCAGGAAGATGCACCTCACGCCGTTCATGCCGTCCGGAATGGGGCCGTACATAGGCTGCTCAAAGTGCGTGTGGCCGATATAATTCTTTTCGACATCGGAGTTCTCCTCGTCACCGAGGGAGTAGACGAGATCCCAGCCATAGAACGTATGCGGGTCCGTGCCGATATAATCGCCAATGAACAGAAGCTCGTTGTTCTCACCGTCCAGCGTGTTGATCGCATACAGGGTGGTAAGGCCGGTAGCATCCGGTGCTGTGATGCCGTTGAGGGATGCGTTCTCCGGAACAGACAGCATCATGGTGGGCAGAGAAGTCTTCGGGTCGTGCAGGAACAGACCGCGTGCGATGCTGCCGGAGCCGGTGACAGTGCCGGTAAAGAGGCCGCCGTCCAGCGTGCCGTTGTTGACGATGTCGCACTTGACGGTAGAACCCTGAGCAAACCGCGCGGTGGTGTTGGCGTCGATGGTCAGGGTGTTGCCCTCATAGTGCACGCCCTTTGCATTTTCGGGGATCACCGGTGCGCCGTTTTCGTCAACGGTCAGGGTGACGGTATTGGTACTGATCTGGAACCGCCAGTTTTCAGAGGTCAGAGAGGTCAGGGTGTTTCCGGTGCTTTCGTTGGCATAAGAAAGCTGATGGTAAGCGCCGTTCCACTCAACGCGGTTCTGGTAAATATTATTTTTCAGTTCATCGCTGAGACCCTTGGCCTTCAGGATCACACTGATCTGATAAGTGCCTGCCTCGGTGGGATACTCCTCAGACACCTCGTTGGTGGCAACATTGGTATAGAAGCAGCTGATATCAATGCGGTCAGCGGGCATATCGGCACCAAGCTCCACAGAAGCCGGACCGTTCTTGGTGGCCGCATGGAAGGTCAGCTCCGAGGGCAGAACATCCAGAACCGGAGAGAAAACCGTATCGGCGTTCAGAGCACCCATGGTATAACCATTGTATTTGATAGAGGGAACACAGTCGAAGCGGATGGTGCGGTTATCTGCGCTGTGCGTATAATTGGCCTGCGCCAGCAGCACGGCTGCACGGGGGTCGGTCGCATCGCTGTTGCCGTGCTGCTTAATGCTGTTGTCGATATCAAAACGCCATGCAATGACCTTGTGCGCAGGGTTGGCGGAGTAGGTTATTTCGATCTGCGGAACAGCGGTCTGGTTTGCAACGTAAACCGGGCTTGCCATGCCGTTAAAGGAAGCGCCCTCGGCAGAAAGCTTGTAAAGGCTGCCGGTTGCGCCCTGAGGCTCCTTGGCAAACACGCCGCCGGTGATGTTCAGAACACCGGTGTACTTTGGAGCGTTTGCAGAGAGAGCTACAGCCTGGCCGGTAAAGGTGCCGTCCTCAATGGTGATATTGCCATTGAGGGCACCGACCAGACCGGTAAAGGTGCCGCCCTTGATGGTAAGGCTGCCGGTCTGTGCCTGCAGGTAGGAGTCGAAGGTACCATCCTCAATGGTGATATCACCGCCGGCGGCAGAGATAAACTTCCTTTCACCGAGGTTGAAGGTGCCGTTCTCAATGGTGATAGAACCATTTGTGGAAGCAACGATCTGGGTGGTGAACTCACCGCCGGTGATGCAGACGGCACCGGTTGCAACGATGCCCATTTTTTCGCCGGGGATGTTATAGGTGCCGCCGTTGATGGTGGCTTTACCATCCGTGCTCACAAGAACACCGCAGGAAACATTGCAGTTGTTCAGGGTCATGGAACATCCGGCAGCGGTATTGCTATCGTCATATTTGCTCAGCCAGAGGACAGTGCTGTCGTCGCTTTTGCGGTTGATTGTGCAGCCAGTCAGAGTAATGTCCGCGGCTGCGCACTGCACAGAGCTGTTGGCGGTGCAACCAGTCAGGGTAGTGCCTGCCGCGAGCACTGCAATGGGAGCGTTGAAGGTGCAGCCGGATGCATCGCTCCTCTGGTCGGTGCTGCCCAGCTGAACAATACCATTGTAGGTGCCGCCAGTCAGCGTGGGTGCTTTGGAAATGACCTGACAGTTGATGGTCTGGCCGGTCAGGGCCTGATCGAAGTTCTCGGTCAGCACAAGGATATAGACATCTCCCTGCGAATTTGTGAACTTCTGGTAGGCCCAGCTCCCGTCCGAGCTGATGACCGTCATGGTCTTGTGGTTGGTGTCATACTCATCGCCCTTGGTGGAATCGTACGGATAGCCATACTGATCAAAGGCAAGTGTGCCGGTAGAGTTCGTTTCACTCAGCGCAGTGGGCGAAACTGTACCCCCCCCCAGAACAGGTGTCCCCGCAAAAGCGGAAACGGGTGTTGCACTCAGCATCATGCTGCCTGCCAGCATGAAACTGAGCACGCGAGTTCTAAGTCTCATAAAAAACCTCCTGTAAAAAAATAAAACAATCCCCCGTGCAGCAGAAAAGCTACACTAATGTAACAATATCACAGTTGCGGTCTAGTTGCAATGCAAAAAAACAAAAAATCGGACAGATTTTTTGCACGCAGGAGCACTGCCCTGCGGCGGCGGGAGCCTTTTATAAAAGGATAAACCGCAGGCTGACGCAGGTGCAGGAGATGCAGAACGCCCCGAATATATACTGCACAAATGCATAAAATATGAATATATTCTGCAAATAACGCATAAAGATACAAATTGAACCAAAACAGAGGTCAAATCCGTGTAAGGTTTGGCGGTTTTCGGCATTGACGGAAAAGCCGCGCGGCGTATAATAAAAGCATCAACCGAAACGCAACGGAAGAGGATGCGAAGGGAAAGTACGCATCAGAAAACAAAAGTGTATTTTTAAAAGGAGCAATCATCATGAAAAAGGAAAACATCAAAAAAGTCGTTCTGGCATACTCCGGCGGTCTGGATACCTCCATCATCATTCCCTGGCTGAAGGAAAACTACAACAACTGCGAGGTCGTCGCCGTCTCCGGTGACGTGGGTCAGGGCACCGAGCTGGACGGTCTGGAAGAAAAGGCCAAGGCTACCGGCGCTTCCAAGCTGTACGTGCTGGACCTGAAGAAGGACTTCGTGGAGAACTACATCTTCCCCACCCTGAAGTTCGGCGCAAAGTACGAGGACTACCTGCTGGGCACCAGCTTTGCACGTCCCTGCATCGCCAAGGCGCTGGCTGATATCGCCATCAAGGAAGGCGCAGACGCCATCTGCCACGGCTGCACCGGCAAGGGCAACGATCAGGTGCGTTTTGAGCTGACCCTCAAGGCCCTGTGCCCCGATATGGCCATCATTGCTCCGTGGCGTGAGTGGGATATCAAGAGCCGTGACGAGGAGATCGACTACGCCGAGGCTCACCACATCCCCCTGAAAATCAACCGCGAGACCAACTACTCCAAGGATAAGAACCTGTGGCACCTGAGCCACGAGGGTCTGGATCTGGAGAGCCCTGCCAACGAGCCCCAGTACAACAAGCCCGGTTTCCTGGAACTGGGCGTCTCCCCCGAGCAGGCACCCGATGTTCCCACCTATGTGACCATCCACTTTGAAAAGGGCATCCCCACCGCCGTGGACGGCAAGGAGATGGGCGCTGTGGAGCTGGTGGAGCACCTGAACAAGCTGGGCGGCGAGAACGGCATCGGCCTGCTGGATATCGTGGAGAACCGTCTGGTGGGCATGAAGAGCCGCGGCGTCTATGAGACCCCCGGCGGTGCCATCCTGTACAAGGCCATCAATGTTCTGGAGACCATCACTCTGGATAAGGAGAGCTCTCACTTCAAGGCTCAGCTGGCCCAGAAGTATGCCGATATCGTCTACAACGGCCAGTGGTTCACCCCGCTGCGCGAGGCTCTGGACGCCTTTGCCGACAGTCTGGAAAAGACCGTCACCGGCGATGTGAAGCTCAAGCTCTACAAGGGCAACATGATCAACGCCGGCGTCACCTCTCCGTACACCCTGTACGACGAGCAGACCGCTTCCTTCGGTGAGGACGAGGACTACAATCAGGCCGATGCCACAGGCTTCATCAACCTGTTCGGTCTGTCCATCAAGGAGCACGCAAAGCTGTCCAAGAACTGGCCGGAGATCAAGTAATCGGCTGTAACATCTTCCCTTTCGTGTGTTTTCACACTTTCACACGGAAGTTTCATCCAACCGGCATCGTTGCCGGCGGCACCGCCGCAGGAGCGTTTTCCCCTGCGGCGGCTTTGCCGTTTTTAGAGGTAAATGAAAAGAGGACAATTTTATGGCAGAACAACTCTGGAAGGGCCGTTTTTCCAAGGCCGTGGATTCCCGCGTGAACGACTTCAACTCCTCTATCCGGTTCGACCAGCGCATGATCGCGCAGGATATGCGCGGCAGCGGCGTCCATGCCGCCATGCTGGCAAAGCAGGGCATCATCTCCGAAAAGGATTGTGAGGACATCCTCAACGGTCTGGCGTCCATCGCCGACGATCTGGCAGCCGGCAGGCTGGAGATCGACCCCAATGCCGAGGATGTGCACACCTTTGTGGAGCAGACCCTCACCGCCCGCATCGGCGACGCCGGCAAGCGGCTGCACACCGGCCGCAGCCGCAACGATCAGGTGGCGCTGGATATCCGCCTGACCCTGCGGGACTACAGCCACACCCTGCAGGCCTACATTGTGGAGCTCATCAAGGTCATCTGCAAAAAGGCCGGTGAGAACACCACCGCCGTCATGCCCGGCTACACCCATCTGCAGCGTGCCCAGCCCATCACCTTTGGCCACGCTCTGATGGCCTACGCCTCCATGCTGCTGCGGGATCTGCAGCGCTTCGAGGACGCCACCGCCCGCATGGACAGCCAGTGCCCGCTGGGCTCTGGCGCGCTGGCCGGTACCACCTACCCGCTGGACCGCCAGTTCACCGCCGAAAAGCTGGGCTTTGCGGCTCCCTGCGCCAACAGTCTGGACGGCGTGTCCGACCGCGATTTCTGCATCGAGCTGGCCAATGCCATCTCCATCTGCATGATGCACCTGTCCCGTCTCTCTGAGGAGATCATCCTGTGGTGCAGCTGGGAGTTCAAGTTCATTGAGCTGGACGATGCCTTTACCACCGGCTCCTCCATCATGCCCCAGAAGAAGAACCCCGACGTCACCGAGCTGATCCGCGGCAAGACCGGCCGCGTCTACGGCGACCTGAACACCCTGCTGGTGATGATGAAGGGCATTCCGCTGGCCTACAACAAGGACATGCAGGAGGACAAGGAAGCCATCTTTGACGCAGTGGATACCCTTGAGCTGTGTCTCAAGACCGTGACCCCCATGCTGGACACCATGAAGACCCTGCCGGCCAACATGCGCCGCGCCGCCGCCAAGGGCTTCATCAACGCCACCGACTGCGCCGACTACCTCACCAAGAAGGGGATGCCCTTCCGGGATGCCTACAAGCTCACCGGCTGCATGGTGTCCGACTGCATTGCAAAGGACAAGACTCTGGAAGAGCTGACCCTTGACGAGTTCAAGGGCTACAGCAGCCTGTTTGAAAAGGATATCTACGAGGCCATCGATCTGGTCAGATGCTGTGAGGGCCGCACCAGCTACGGCGGCCCCAGCGAAGCCAGCGTGAAGAACCAGATCGAGCTGGCCGCTGCACAGCTGAATGCCTGGGAGGCGAATAACGCATGAGCGTGAAAGTTTTTATTGATGGCTCCTCCGGCACCACCGGCCTGCGCATTGCCGACCGGCTGGCCGCACGTCCGGAGATCGAGCTGCTTTCCATTTCCGCCGAGGGCCGCAAGGATGTGAACGAGCGTGCGAAGGTCATCAACTCTGCCGACCTCGCCTTCCTCTGCCTGCCGGATGCGGCATCCAAAGAGGTCATGCCCCTGCTGCGCCCGGACGTGAAGGTGCTGGACACCTCC
>QWCN01002896.1_pt1 | contig 21274 bp, 29 predicted proteins | sample 1972711 | NCBI WGS metagenome assembly QWCN01 (sample SAMN09866707, study PRJNA288562) | Human gut metagenome isolate term1_stool, whole genome shotgun sequencing... | isolation source: gut | host: Homo sapiens | place: USA: California
AGACAATTTAATAATAAAATATAATAGTTATTAACTCCCTTAAAACAGGTGAAATCTCAATTCCATTTTATATAGTGACTTCGGGCATTTCCGAGTTATCAATCTCTGTATGGACCATGTGTTTCCGCTCATCAAAATAATTTTGAGCCGCCAATTCAGCAGTCTCCCGGCTGGTGCTCCTAATTACATAGGTGGCCGAGTCCGTAACTGTGATAATGTATGTATTTTCTTCCATAACAAATCCTTTCCTACCAATAAAGTCTCAGTTTTTCTTCCGCCTGTGCCGAAGATAATTTGAAATCTGTTTTAAGCTTTTCGGTTGCTACACTTTTCCCTAAATTGGCAGAGCGACAAATATCTATGAGGCTCTTTATACCAAGCTCTATGCCTTCGGCCAGACCTTCTGCTCTTCCAATTTCCTGATTTTCCTTATCTCTCAATAGCAGACGCATATATTCGACCCTCCATTCTTTAGATTCCCCGGCTTTTACAACGGCTCCGTCAAGCTTCTAACAAAACGGAGTTCGGGGTTTTCCACCACCGATATATCGAAGTAGCTCTTTTAATAAGAGGCTAGTCGGACCGACTGTTCCTACGGTAGAGAGAAACACCTTGTATGTTTCATCATCCAGGGAAAGCTTCGGAACCTCAATACAGTGATTCTCGAAGGAGTATACATATCGATCCAACCCAAACGGATCAAATGTACAGATAAAAATGACAAAGCTTTTTTTAACTGCCGGTAATCATCGCCTTTTTCGATGGCATTGAGATCTATCATACCCTGATAATAACGGGAGCGCTTTGGCAGATTTCCGGCATCTCCAAATCGGGCGTTGTCGTATTGTTCATAGTTTTCTTTCCTTTCTTAATTATATACTTTTTGGGCTCGCAATACAACGGGAGTCTGAACGAAACAATTTTTCAGATGGTTCCGTTCAGATTCCTGCTTGTATTCTTTAGAATATTTAGCTGAAATAGTCTGCCAGTAATGGCTGCAACTTTCCTCTTGCCCGCCGAATGGCAGCGTTGTAGTGATCATTGGATACACCAAACCGTTCAGCCATTTCCTTTGTGGAGAATTCTCCGGTGAAAATGTTCCAGATGCCGCAAAGACCTATTCGTACAGTACGGCTATGCTCGGTTCTCCGAAGTTTCTCAATCGCCAGCCATAAATCCATGGAAGATGGCATCCGTGAATAGTCAGAAAGAGGAGTAAACTCATGTAACTCCTCCGAACGCTCTTCGATACTTCGACTACGTTCTTCGTAGTGTCGCTTACGAGAGTCTTGTCGTGCCAGGTCAAGCAGTCGGTTTCGGATCACAACAGCAGCCCAGTTTTCAAAAGTGCTGCTGGAATTCGGATCGTATGCGCCCAGCTTTTCCCATAGGATCAGCCAGCCTTCTTGGATCAGATCCGGCCGCTCCATATACATCGTGTCCCGGATGGTAATTGTCTTAGCAATTCCTGTAATAATTCCATCCATCAATGCCATATTTTCCCTGACGTAATTCGTGGTTTCGTAGAGGTTTTCTGCCATGGTTTTTTTATTCAGTTTCGTTGCATCCGCAATCATTGTTTTTTCGGCCATACATAAAGGCCCTCCTTTCTTTTCGTTTGAAATTCATCCCCAGGTGGAAAAATCAATTTGACACCAAAGAAAATGCCGTCCACAAAAATTACATAATTACGGATGTAGTGTGTGATAGACGGATTTTGTCAAGAATGTCGAAATAAAAAGATATATTTTTGATTGGATTTCCTTTTAGGGGGGATATATGATTCATTGTCACTGTAACCCGTGTTTTTGGAAATTCCAGCGTTGAAAAAGGTAAATAATTGAATAAAAAATATAAAATAATTGAGATATATTTGGTCAAAATGCTACACGGTGGTATATATGTAAAAATAACAAGTGAACAAATCGTGAAATTTTTGTAAATCCTTTTAGTCTTTGCCATTGTCTGAACGGGGAAAATGTGGTATACTTTTCCAAGCAAGAAAAGCATACAGGAGAGAAAAAAGACACCAAAAAGAAAAGAGCTGGCCTTATTAAGAAGGTGTACTGGGACCATTTTAGATGGAAATGTGCGAGACCGACACTCGACCGCTGGGAAATAAAAAGCACCGCAGAAGCGGAAGAATCCGGAAAGGAGAATCCTAAAATGGATGAGTACACTTATGCTATGGCCAGGCGTGCTCTGCCTCGCATTATTGAGATCGAGGTAGTGGCGGAACAGGGATACAAAAGACGCTCCGTGGAACAGGAAAAGGAATTGTACATAGGGATACATTCCTCTGATCCTGAGTTAAGTCAAAAATGCAAAGATGAGTTAGTGCAGACCAATATGCAGGTGGTTGTAGATTTTGTGAAGAATTTCCCATACCGCTTTCGGACTGCAGAGGCTGTGGAAGATCTGCTTCAGGAAGGCTTCATGGAGTTGGCCGCTGCGGTGGATCTTTGGGACATAGAAAAAGGAAAATTTCAGACTTTGGTGCGGAATCGGTTGAAGAAACTATATCGTGCCTATTGGAAAGAATCCTATATTCAGCCACAGACCAGTATGCAGCAGGATGCCAAGATTCGTGCGTTTGATAATCGAAGCCGTATGGAGAAAGGTGAAGTTGAAGATGCGGCGGTCGTGGCAAAGGCACTTGGAAAGGCGGTTCGCACGATTGAAAAGGCCAGAGCCAGAATAGAGGCTCAGTCAGGCCGGCTGGATTCGATTGACAGGATCCGGGAGTTATATCCGGGGAAAGACCTTTCTTTTGAATGTGGGCCGGAGGGCGGCAATCCAGATGGATTATCTGTAGAGCTGGAAAGAGAATTCCCCAAATTGGCAAGGGAAGCGTTGAAAAACAAACCGGACGCAAAGCTCGTATTTGACTTTATGGTGATGGAGAAGAACTACGGCCTGCCAAACAATACGCTGGCAGATATTATAGAAGAAAATACGGGAATTCGGTATACTTATCAACAGATATATCGACACAAACAGACCATTGCGGCGATCTTGATCCATGAAAAACTGATTGATCGAAGGTACATCAAAGGCGGGTCAGTTAAATGGTTAGATGAAGAAGTTCAAAAGCTGGAGAATGCGGAAAAGGCACAAAAAAACAAATACGCATTTCTATGGAAGTAACTGCTAAATGAACTGACAAAATAATAAACACGTATGACCCCGAGGTGGCAGCGAAGAAAGTGGCGCAGACTGCGGCAATCACTACCAACGGGGCGACCACTGCGGATGATGCGGCTCTGGTAGATGATGGCGTCCATAAAAAAAAGATCAGCTTTGCTGGTCTTTTTTTACGCTCATAATTTAAAAAACATGGGAATATTATCACGAATTTTTTGGTTACATTCGGCTTCCATATATTCAGTATAATCGCTGAATCCATTTCTTTCATAGAAATGGTACGCATCTTTGGCTGCATACAGGATTATGTATTCTACTAAAGCAAATTCTTCAGAGATTCTTCTTATATGATTAATGATGGTTCCCATAATGTCATCCATGAAATAATAATGTTCCGATGAGTCGGTGGCTTTTTCTGAATCTTCATCATAATGGATCTTCTGATAATTTTTGTCTGCAGCTAAAATATCAATTTTTATTGCGGGCAATGTCTGGGTAAAATTTGACATACGAAACAATATTCCGGATGCCGCAAGAGAAACAATAGCTATTGTATTTTGATTCTGGGTATCAAAATAGCGGAAGTATAGACCGTCCTCATTATTAACTTGATTATCCTCTATAAGTTTTGTATGTATGTGCTCATCTAAAACTTCATTTTTACAGGCAAAAGGTTGAAGAGAATCAAAATCTTCAACCTTTAATAATGCATAGTCATATGATATTTCTTTTCCATAGTGGTACATTTCGTTACCCTTTCTTAAAAGGTGTTTTCACGCCCTCATTCGGTTTGTGAGCAAAAAAACGCTCCAACGTTTTTTGAGAGGCACTTTTTTCATTTAAGAAAAGTGCTGCTTTTTCAGGCTTTACAATAAATGCAGCATTTTCTGGTTTTGCAATCGTAGCCATAGAACCATTCCTTTCATTTGTACTGTCTGAACCTTGAAGTTCCATAGAACATCACCCGCATTTAGTATAATACAAGGTGAATGGAAAATATGTCATATTATAGTGTACTTTAATCATAATCTGATATAAATATCATAGCGGATTTACGCCTAAAAATCAATACCTGTAACAAGGTTTTCATACCATATGTTTGTACTTGTTTATGCGTTATGATTCATCTGTAGATAGTCTTTTTCGTTACTCAGCCTGAAAAAAGAACAGAAAGAGGTTACAGATCCATTGTATCAATATACTTTAAGACACCTTTTATAGTGTCTTTTTTTTAGATAAAAAAGGAGAACACGCTATGGAAGAAAAAGCCATTGCAACAGTGGAAAAAGAACAAACGCCTCTGGACAAGCTGACTGAGCTCTATTCCGTGTATCAGAAAAACGTGCGGAATATTTCTGCCGAGGATTTGGAGGGAAAGTACAAGAAAGCTTTTGAACAGCTCAAAGAAAAACTTTGTGAGGCCGTCGATTACTTTATCTATCATTGGGTGCTGGACTGGCTACATTATGAGGACGATGACGCAGGGAAGAAAGCTTTGGACGACAGCCTAGAGATTATCAGGAGCAGGAAAGACTCGGTACGCCGAGAAGTGCTTGCCATGGAAGAACTTAACTTGATCGTTGCTTCTGCACAGAACATTCGGTGCGAAGTCATCGTTGAGGCATGGTGGCCGTATCAGATGGGACTGGCCGCTTAATCAAAGTAAAAAAGAAAAGGAGATAGAAAAATTGAGCAAAGTTGAAGTAAGAGAAGTAGGAAGAGAGTGCATGTGTGAGACCTGCGTAGAACGCCGAGGAGAAGAACAGAAGAAAGAAAAGGAAGAATTAAAGAAAATCTATTCTTTCACAGATAAGCAGATCGAGCAGATACTGGCGAAGTACCCGAATGTCTATCGTGACCGGGAGATCGTAAAAGCGGTATTTCCCGATGCTGAAGAACTTGGGCTTCAGAGAATAGGCGAGTATGTCCGGAGGATTGGAGAGGAGGATAACCCTCTTATAGCCAGATACTTCGATTTTGAGCGGTATGGAACAGATTTGGCGAAAGATTCAAGTCATTTCTGCACTTTAGATGATGGTCGAATCGTTGAATTCCGGTAAATAGTAACACACCGCAGGCATACAAAAAGTGCCTGCGGTATTGCGTTCATGCAGAAAGGGAAAAGTATGAGAATTACAAAGAAAGAACGGAAAGTGAATGCGAACAAATTCTACCGCACATTCATGGAGAGCAACTGCAAACAGGCGGCAATCGTTGTACAGAGATTTGAAAGCAGCAATCCGAATATCAACAGGTGTCAGTTCCTGGCCGTAACGTCCACACTGGCATTCGGAGAGAAACCGATTGTGATTGCCGAATCCTCATTCGGGATTGCGGGATGCTTTGAAGAGATGTTGCAGAGTATTCGTGACATCGAACCATGGAGAAGAAAGTCATACTGGGATGATGGGTTTAATGAGTGGCTGGAAGAAACCTACAAATTCCGGATCACCTATAAGGATGGCCTGGTGTTTATGTTTGAAAGGAGATAAAAAAGAAAAATATGCAGTTGACAGAGGGAGAAAGAATAAAGGTCAGTGGATATGCTGATGAATTAGGGATAACTGATTATGACTCTGTACGCATTGCCTGCGATGGAACGATAGCGGAAACGCCACGGAAATATGCGAAAAAGGTGTTAGTCACCCTGGACGACATTGCTGGCGACGGAAATGTTACGGTCTTGATGTTTAAGAGAAAAGTGCTGAAATAGCGAGGAGAATTTAAAATGAAGATGGTACATTCGCATGGAATAAAAAGGAGAATCGTATGAGAAAAAATTTAAACCCACCAAAAATCGGGGATAAGGTATGGATTTGCATTTCAGAACACCATTATCCGCCATATCTGTATCCAGAATTTAAAAACGCTGATGTGCGATACGACGCAGCTCCGGCGGAAGCAGTCGTAACAAGACGACTTTACTTTGAGAAAGGCCCAAAGCGGAAGCCGGAAGTTGTGTGTGTTTCACATCTTCGAGGTAATGCCAATAATGTACATTACATCAGATGGCCAAGAGATGTTGGCCAGTCACTGTTTTTAAGTAAGGAAGACTGTGTAAAGAGGTGTGAAGAACTTGCGGATCTTGCGGAAACCGAAGGGCTTGGGGCCAGATTAGGTCTCAAGCGGATACGTCCCTGGCGGATCTATCCGGAGATAATTTGAGAACGCTGCAGGTTTGTGAATCCTGTTTTTAAGGCTCAAGGGCGGAACTGAAAACCATTTATGCAGAAAGGAACTGGAAAATGATTAGACAAATTAGGATGGATGTTGAGATTCCGAATGATAAGTATGATAAATTCGACAACGAAGAGATGGCAAGAGTAATTGAGGAAAATTTTGATGGCGTACTTGTACTGGGAGTCGATACTACCAGAGTGTGGAAGGATGAGGAATATCAACAGTAAGGATAAAACCAAATTTTCATGGAGGTAGGGAGTTTGAGCACAAGAGGGCATGTAGCCATTAAAGAAGATGGCAAATATAAGTATATTTATAATCATCACGATAGTTATATTGATGGGGTAGGCATTACTTTGTACAAGTGGTATCAGGATGTCAATAAGGTAAGAAAATTGATTGCTCTGGGGAACACATCAAGTATTGGCTACACTGTTGAAGAAGGTGGCAGCAAATCATATGCGGAACATCTGAATAAGCCGGTAGAGCAGCGTGGAACGGTTGCGGCTTTTAGAGATATTAATAGATGGACCGACTGTAGCGAAACCACGGAATGGGAAGACGAAAAGCCCATGGAGACAGAAAACCTGTCAGAAGTATTAGGGCAGGAGTTTACCTATATCTTTGATACGGAAGATAGCCGATGGTATTTTGCGTATAGGGATGACGGGTATAGATTGAGAGATCTGGAAGAAACCCTGCATTCAAAGAAAGTACTGGAGAAATTGTTTTGTGGAATATATAGGAAAGAATGCTTACCAGGATTTTACAAAAGGTGTCTGGAAGCATAAAAAAGGGCAATTAAGTTGGGAGGACTTACAATGAAAGAACATGAAAAACTCACTGCAGAACAAATAGAAGCTTTGGCAAATGAGATTCGGGAGTTCCTTTTGGCCCAGGGAATGTGGCAGGACGTAGAAATTTACTTCAATGGGAAAATGTACAGCACACATGATCCGATAACAAATAATCATTATTATAATGATCGGGAAAATCTGATTACGGTGGAGAATGTGGAACCAAACTTTGAATATGTCACATCAGAAACTCCTTTGAGTATGGCCTTTGAGGGCCCGGTATGCCATATGTTATATTACAACTGGTATCCTGCAGAAAGGAGAGTATTTGAGAAAATATTGCAGCGCTATGGACTGTATTACGAGTTCGGAAATCATTGGAATATCACTTGTGACTACACTTAAAAGAAGTAAGAAAGGGGAGCATAAGCGATGTGGAAGGAAGAAAAAGCTCTGACAGTGGAAGAATTACGGCAGATGGCCGGACAGCCAGTGTGGTGTCCGGAGGAAAATTCATACGGAATCGTAATGTGCGATGACGGAGGAAGATGGGCCGGCATTCCGTTCTTACATGGAGTATGGTACAAGGATGGCTGCGGCTTTGGCGTAGAGTTCAATTACAGCATTCCAGGAAGAAAACTGAAGTGTTATAGAGTACTCAGTGATAAAGAAACCGCCATAGAGCCCAAACAGACCGCTGAAGGAACAGCGGGAAATACGTTGGTGTGCCTGAAGTGTGGACGCACCGATGTGTGTAACCCATACGCCGAGGGCGAAGAGGTATATCCGTACTGTCCATGGTGTGGGCAGAAATTAAAGAAAGTTTAAGTTTATACGCAAAGCGGTCGTCTGGAGAAATCCAGATGGCCGTTTTTCTTTTGCAACAGATACCGGAGTCTGTAAAAGTATGGTATACTTTTAGCATCAGAAAGAATTACAACAGGAGGAGAATGCAAATGTGCGGAGTAAAAGGAAAGTTTACTTTTCATCGGGCTGGCCACGGGTTGTTTTACAGTGGCGTTATTAAGGTCGAAAAGAACACAAAGGAAAAATTCAATTTTGTATATGATTGTGGAACTATGCCAAAGCGCAGGAAAGAATTTGATTTTGATGCTCAGATTGATACATACAAAGAGTCTATAGATAAAAAATTAGATATGCTTGTGATTTCACATTTTCACGAAGATCATGTGAATGGACTGAAAAAGCTTTTAGATGGAGGGGTGACGCCGAAATTAGTTATTATGCCGTATGTCAGCGATTCGGAAAGAGCAACTATCATATTTTCAAAAAAGATAAAAGAAGAATTCTTGCTGGAGTTTTATGAAGATCCGGTTATGTGGTTTGTCCATAGGGGAGTCGAAAAGATTATTCTGATAAGAGAAAAGCCTGGGGATGAGCCTAGAGAAATGATGCTGCAGGATGATATGAGCGGAACTCTAATAAGCAGAAAGCAAGTGAAGGAAACCTCGATTATTACCATGGCAGGGAAAGTAGAATTACTTATTCCGGAGTTCAGATGGATATTTGAATTTGAAAGTGTAGATTTTGAAAGCACAGAAGAGTACGAGAAAAAACTTGAAAAATTTATGAGAGGCAAGAGTATCAAAGAACTACTGGAAGAAAATAAATTGAAATTATTAAGGAAAGAATTTGGCAAGGAAAAACTGGGAAAAGATTACAATAATCTTACATCAGTTATGATGATGCACGGACCAGAAAATGAGAGGGTGAAAAAGGAGCAAAAACCCCAAAATGAGAGAGTGAAAAAAACTCAAGAACAAGAATTCAAGCGCCAGAGTTATAGCCTTTTAATGGGGGACGCAAAGATCGCTAGAAAAAAGGTAGATATGTTTGAATCCTATAAGAAAGGTCTTTGCTATATCTGTCAATATCCGCATCATGGTGGGAATGGATGTGGTATACGAAAAATAAAAAAATTTGCGACATCTTATGTGATTTGCTTTTGCGATGGTACAGGACGGCCATCTGAAAAAGTAAAGAAAGGTTTGAGCGGAAAAATTATAGAGGTTACAGAAATGAAGCCAGGAACCAATGGTTTCATTTATGAAATTCCGGAGGCGGGTGCATAGATAAAAGGGCGGCCAAGCGGCCTCATTTTCACATAGTTTATTCATAGGTCAATCAAATAAAGAAGGGCTCTTGCGAAAAGAGCCCTTCAAGATTATTACGCACATTCAAATTCTTTCTTCGGCAACTGGTACACTGTATGGGCAAAATTCGGAAGAGTAGAGTAGTTGTCCCAGAGCTTCTGGTGAATACTCCGCTCCGAACGATTGTCCCATGAGGAACTCCAGTTTTCATAATAATGACGGCCCCGGTCCGTGAGACGTTTGATTTCGAAATGATTGGTACCATCGTGATGCGAACAATCAAGATGGAAATGACCGTTGAGGTCATAAAGATTGAAATAATTACAGTCCACGGTGGCTTTGCGCCACATTTCATCGAAGGAATCAAAAAGAAATCCTCCGGAGAATTCCCCGTTCCATCTTCCGACAGTACCCATCAAAAGCCACTGGCTGCCATCATCAAAGAAGTCTCTTAACTCTCTTATGCGCTCTTCCCAGTTAGAGGAATCAGCTTCGTAGATCACAGCCCAGAGTTCCTCATCCGAAGGCTCGGAAATTCCGTTATCTTCCAGATCTTCTCTGGCAAAAGAAAGATACTCATTCCAGAGATCGTAATTGTTATAGATACTACGAACTTTGGGTGTTCTGTTTTTTCTCATTAAAATCACTCCTTAACTTTTTTGAAAGTTTCTATTCGATACATATTTTGGTAACAGTGCGGGCAATAGAAAGGGTACTCCTTTCGGAGCCCCTTTTCTGTTTCCCGTTGAACTTTGTGGCCGCAGCGGCGGCAAAAGCGTTTCTTGATCATTTTTCACCCTCCCACAAGCTCTGCAGATGTTCCAAAAGCGAACGGCCGGTCCTTTTTGAGTAGATCCCATTCACAATATCAGCGGTTCCTTCCCCAGTATCCCGAACCTCTACTTCCGCAAAAGAGCCATCCGAAATTCGTATGCAAACACAGGGATGGGCAAATCGGTAGCGAAATTCAATGCGTACATCATCGTTGCTCCATGTAGTTTCCGGCCGAAAATCTTTATATTGGTCTTTGATAAAGTAGACGATGGGCTCCTGAGTTTCCTGCTTTTCTTTTTCTGATGCGGAAAACTCTTTTGAGAGCTTCCTGGCCATTGAGTACATTTTGTCGATGACATCCTCTTTTTTCACAGCAGAAATCTTTGTGTTGTTGACATCGGTGTCCCATACAAATGAAAAAAGATCTGTTGATTCGGAGTCCAGAAAACATGCGGCTGGTAAGAGCATAAAAAAAGCACCAACTACAGTGAGGACAAAAGAATCAGCGGATGCCATAAAAAGAAATCCTATCATAACCAGTAATACACATAAAAGCTTTACCGGGATGAAGTGTTTCATCTTGAACAAAGTGTTCTCTTGAATCAGATTTTTCATTTTAATTTTCCTCTCTTTCGTATTTTTGATAGGTAATAGATGTGAGTCACATCTGATTTGATTGTTCCGTTGATCCTGTAACCCATATCTTTATATTTTCGGAAGCTGGAAACATGATTTCCTGAAATAGAAAATTCCTGAAATTTCACGGAGGAAACCAGGAATATTCGGAAGCGTTGGCTTAAAACGTAATGTAATACGTATTAGATTACGCAATGTAATACGTATTAGAATTGAGACTGGAATTTGCAATCCCGGCAATGGCGGGCAACGGGAAGAGTGGGGATAGAGCTACATCCTGAATCAGGATGTGATCTCCTGCTGCTCCTGATTTTTTGGAATGGCCGGATCCAGTTCCCAGGGGAATAATCACAGGGCAGAATGAAGGAGTTGACTGGCGAGAAAGCGTACGAAGTGAGAATGTCTACTGGATGAGATGCAGAGAATTTCAATGAAGTCTTTCGTGAATCTTCGATGAAAGGTTTGGGATTCGCAGAGGATTTTGGGTGACTGCTATTTTGGTGGTAAAACCATTTCATTATGACTGGAAAGTGGAAAAGATACCATAAAAAATGGGGTATCTTTTGCCAGAGGGTGCGATCCCCCCATTTAGATACCGTTTTTTCAGCCTTTGGGTGCAGACGGAAAGTCCCGGGAAAGCCGATATTTCAAGGTTTTGAAAGACCCAGACCCCAGAATAGGTTTGAACGGAGAGGGCAATGCTATCATTCGTCATACTAACTAAGAATAGTCCCCCTCTTTTTCAATGGTATCCCTCCTAAGAACGGGCAAACCATTGCCCGGTAACTCCCAAAACAATCGTAAATGCATCCAGAAACATCCACCTCTTCTGTGTCAGGAAAACTGTCCATGAAGGGAAAAGGAAGAAAAGAGAGAAAAGGAGAGAGTGCCGGAAAGGAAGACTGCTTTATCCGCACGATTTGGGTTCTTTCCTATCCATAGACATTCCTTGTTCGTGCGCTCATCATCCAAGTGGAATGCTATCACCCAAAGTTCCATCCAGTCAGGATTCCCGAGGGAGTAGATGAGAAGACAAGAAAAGCCAGGAGAAATGAGGAGAATCCGGGATACCACTGGTACACTTGTTTCACACACGGATTAGGGATCCTGCTGCCATTGAGAACACTTGTTCCGTGTGTCGCCGCTATCCTCACGAAACCAGAGAGAAAGGGAAGAGGGAGGAATACCCGGGATAGGGGCCACCACGAAGAAAGAGGGGAACCGAATAGAATTTGATGGAAAGTGATGGAAAGTGGACAGGACACTTTCTGCCACGCACGGGCTGGGGGGGATCCTGCTGCCATTGGGTGTCCTGTCCCGTGCGCCGCCGATGAAAATTCCGAGAAAATCCTGGAAGGGAAAAGAGGGAGGAGAGGGAAAGGGGGAGAAAACAGGGAGGAAAGAGGAAGAACAGGAGAGAGGAACTCCAAAGGCCATAGGGAACCTTGTATACAAGCGCAGATGAGAATCCTCTTTCCCCTCGATAAACTTTGTTCTGCGCTTACGGTGTAGTAGCATCCGAAACATGTGAAGGGCATGTTCCAGGAATCTGCAGGAGGGATACGGGAAGATACAGGAATGAAAGAGGAGAAGGAAATGGAAGAAAATGGGAATAAAATAGGAAAAACATGGGAAGGAAAACTATCCTAAAAAGGAGGGAACCTGGTTTCTAAAGCACGGTCAGAAAAATTTCCTACTATTTATCCACATTATCCGTGCGTCCGGCTCTGGAATAAAAGCCTTCAGAATATTTTCTGCAAAAACGTGGGGTGGTGAATAAGCGGAGAGGAAAGAAGCCGGGAAGGGGAGAGGGAACCTGGAACAGACGTTTCCGAAAAAAAGGATAATTTAGAATTTTGATAGAATGTCATCGGTTTAGGTTATAAGAACAAAAACAGATTGAGAAGGATAAAAATATGGCAGAAGAAAAGAAGTTTCCTATAAAAAAGGATATTTCATCAAAAGAGGGATTGGACTGGGATGCAGAGGCTTCCGCCATGGGGGATATGGAAGATGTGGAATCTGAATTCTTCCGGGAACTCTTGAACGATGAAAGGGAACCGTGGATCCAGGAAGAGGATGACTGGGAAATCCCCAAGTATCTCCAGCGAGCTTTTGGTTCATCAGCAAGTACTCGGAGAAGATTTCATTCACAAGAGCAAAAGAAAAAATGGATAAAGCGGGCCGGGGAACATCCGCTTCCATATTATCAGCAATTAATCCAGTGGGATGATGTTGTAAGGAACATGGCGAAAGGGTTAGGTGATGGAGAACCGGAGGGACTTTTGTATCTATTTGTGTCTGTTCTGTTCTATTTTCTTTCTGAATACCACGCTCCGCAAATAAGTGAGGTATCACAATTCCTTCAGCAGCCCGAAGATGTGGTTACAGAAACGATACTTGGGCTGTCAGATCTGCATCCAGCGAAAAGGTCCTATCTGTTCTTTTGGGAAAAGATAGAGGAACGGCCCGAGAAAGAAGAGGCCCTGGGAGTGAATAGATTTTCCCTGGCGGCCATAATGATAGAGCTGGCTGCCATCAAGTGGGAAAGCCTGTTGGGAAATAAAGGAGATTCCCTTCTGTTGGATGTCTTAAAAGAAAGTGGAAAGGAAGAGATGGAGTGACCTATATATATCGGCTCATAGACATAAAGGACGGAAATTGTAAGTATATCGGAATCACAGAGGAACTGGAGAACGGAATTTTATGGAATGGTTTAAGGATACCGGAGTTGCTATCGTCAAAATGGCAGGTAGAGTATCAGGAAACATCCGGGGTTCTGGATGCCAAAGCTAAAAGGGCTTATTACATATCACGCTATCAACCTGCGTATAACCGTTCAGTGGAATACAGTGGTCTACAGGATAAAAAAGTCGAGGGAAATATCAGCGCAGACCAGAGCCAATGGAAGAATTACCAGAACAAAGTGTTCGATTTTGCGAAGTCGGCCGGGAATCTTCGAAACGGTTCGGCCCGGATGACGATCCTTTTGCTGGCGGCAATGAGCGGTGGGATGGTCACGAAGGACATCTGTGTAGATGTATGTAAGACGAAACCGTATTACAAAAAGGTAATGAACCGAATGCGGCAGCGGCAGGAAGCGGAAACGGTATTCGGAAAGACCCCTCATATGCTGCACATTCTCAGGGCCGGCTGTCAGGCCGTCCAAGGAGTACTTCCAGAAGCTCCGGAATTGCAGAAGAGTAATTGCCTTTCCCGGGCCAATCCAGAAAGAAAACAGGATGTTTCAACAACCCTGTATATTATGCAGCTTTTGGGGGCGGAGCTCCTCCCTGGCCGGAAGCCACCGCTTTACGATGAGACTATCGGTTTTCTTACACAGGATGATGGAATGTATGGATATACACCGTCAGAGATAAAGAAGCTGTCCTTGGATGAACTGCGGCGCTCCCGGTGTACGGGAATCCTACTGCTGAAAGATACAGTCTATCTGTTCTACCACATGGGAGATCGGAACATGAAGTATCCAGTGGTCTCGGAACTCCAGGCGTGTACATTGCTTCAATCCTTCTCTGGGACAAAGAAAGTTCAGCAGATCCTGCTCGGAAAGTCAGATATGCTATATAAAATTTTGGAAAATGGAAGAACAAAAGAGAAAGTAGCCAACGGAGGTAAGAATTTTGAACGGATCACCCCGGATCTCAATATGATTTTTGTCCCGACCGATTCTTACCGCATGGCGGCGCTTTATCTTCGGCTTTTGCTTTATGGGCAGGAGCGCCTCGAAAAATTAGAGCGGTTTGTACGGGAAAAGGATCACACAGTATCGGTGTCGGCCATCCCTCTGCATCTGCGGACCATGGCGATGCTGGCGGCAGCCCGGGAACCGGTCAGTGTCCTTTGTAGCGAAACCCAGGAAGCTTTTCTCCGGAAAATTAGTCCAGCAGCTATTACCCATGCGATCAAAGAGGAAAAACTGGAAGACTTGTTAAAAGAATAAGCGTCACAAATATGTGCCAAGGATTTGTTTTTCATAATAGGGAATTTCGTATATAGGGAAGATGGCAATTTTATGGAATAAAAAATGATGGAGTTGTCGATGAATGATTTCATGTCGGGAGGAAGAACAGAGTGGAAAGGACACAGAAAGATCTCGATCCGGAAGAACGTAAAAAAGCAATGGCGACGGTCCGGAGATTTCTTCAGGAAGAAGATGACGAGGAAATTGGAAGGCTGTTGAAGCTGCTTGGATGCGAAATCCTGAACTGTGACATAGAGTCTCTGGAGAAGTCCTTGCAGGATAGCGCAGTTCTCTTCGATGAATCGGATAAGGAAGGAAAATCAGAAGCATGATGGAGGAAAAGCAAGAGCCATGGGAACAGGAGTTCTTTTGTGCAGAAAAGGAATCACAGGATGAACAGCGGCCAGCGCAGATGGCCGATTCCAGTCAGATGACGGCGGCGATGATAGCGCTTGAAAAATTCCTGAGACAGATGGAATCGGCTACCTATTATTTTCGGGAACAGCTTTTGCAGATGCAGAGAACAGAGCTGCTGCAGATGGGGTTACGGGAAATAGATGATGTGTATAGGGATAAAGGACTGTACTTTTTTGAAAAGGAATTGGCAGGAATTGAAATCCAGGAATTGGATGGGTGTGTCCGGCTCCTGTTGCCGGCGCTTCTCCCGCATCGCCGGAGCAAACCAGAAAGTCTATTTATAAAACCCCTGTTTGTGGCGGCCCAAGAGTTTATGGCAGGGAAATCCGGTGGAAAGTTCCGGGAAAAATCAAAGAATGGGGTGCTGGCCGTCTTTTGTCATTCCTATCAAGCGGATTACATGGTCCGTGACAATGATAACGTGGAGATTAAAGCAGTTTTGGATACACTGGTTCTTGCAAGGCTGCTCCCGAGTGACCGGGGAGATTTCCTGAGCGTACTTTCCATGGCAGTTCAGGGGCAGGCAGAAAATCGGTGCCAGATCCTCCTTATTCCCAGAGAACATCCCATGTTGCAGAATGGAGCGAAACATCTGCAGGAACTGTTGAGAAATTAAAGGAAGAAGAAAAGCCAGAGTGGTTATTGTGCTTCCGAACAAATGTTGTAAACTGAAAAATTTTCGAAATTTCACGGATGAAACCAATTTCCGGAAGGAGCATTGCAAAATAGGCGGAAAGGATAAAGCATGTACGGCGCAATATTAGGAGACATCATTGGAAGCCCTTATGAATTTTGCCGAGAAGATAAGACGAAAGACATAGAACTCTTTACGAATGAATGCGGATATACGGAAAACTCTGTAATGACAATCGCCATCGGAGAGGCGCTTTTAGAAACGCTTCTGGAATCTGGTTCGGATGCTCCAGACAGTGACATCAAAGCTTCCGTGATCCTACACCTGCAGAGGTGGGGAAACAAATACCCGTTCGCAGGATATGGAAGCAGGTTTCGAACCTGGCTCAAAGAGGAGCACCCGAAGCCTTACGGAAGTGATGGGAGTGATTCTGCAGTGCGTGTATCGGCAGCAGGATGGCTGTACCAATCTTTAGAAAGGAGCAGAGAGGTAGCGGCGCTGGCCGCAGGAGTTACACATGACCATCCGGAAAGCCTCAAAGGAGCAGAGGCGACCGCAAGTTGTATTTACCTAGCCCGGAGTGGCGCAGGAAAAAAGGAAATCAAACGATACATAGAAGAAAACTTCACTTACAGCCTGGAACGGACCGTGGAGGAGATTCGAGCTACCTATACTTACCGAACAAGTTGCCAGGAAACAGTTCCAGAGGCTATCCAGTCTTTCCTGGAATCGAAAAATTTTGAGGACGCTATTCGGAATGCGGTATCCTTGGGTGGCGATACGGATACAGTGGCTGCAATCACTGGCAGCATTGCGGAAGCTTTCTACGGGGTTCCGAGAAGACTTAAAGTAGAATGCCGGGATCGAATCGACGCAAATATGGCTCAGGTCCTGCGGATCTTTGATGTGTCAGCTATCAGTCCCGTGAAAAAGAGAACTTGTATAGAGCGGTTGGCGCACTTCCTAAAACAGCGTTAGAAAGGAATACAAAAAATGATGACAGAAATAAAGGAAATGATGGAAACGATAGCAAAACATCGGAACCTGCTAGATACGGATGATCCGGCACAACGGGGAACGATGCTGATGGGGGCTTACCCAGAGCTGCTGGTAAATCTCCTATCCAGGTTTGCTCTGGGGATTTGCCATGATCGGTCCGTGGTATTCCATGATTTTCAAAGGCTCTATAATAAGTACACGGATATCTGCCTGCAATATACCCCAGAGTATCTGACCTATCCGATTCATGGAATTGATGCGGCACATACCAGAACAGTTGTGGAGCAAACCCAAATAGGAGTCCTTCTGTTTACGTTTTGGTGCGGAGTTTACAAGGATTGGGATCGACAAAAAAATACGGGGAAATCAAAGAAAGTCCAACTGATCCCGGCAGAACTGGAACAGGATGTAACAGCTATCCTATATAATGTTCTTGGTAGTTCGGGCGATCTGTTGAAAGAAAAAGCGAAAGCCGGCGAGGAAGACATTATTGCCTATGTGCTTAACAGCCGATTTCGTGGGTGTAAAAAGGTACTACGAAAAGACATACTTCAGGTAATGGTAGTGGCACTGCTTCTAATTATAAAGGAGGCTCCAGTTCAATTCCAGAAAAATTCTGAGTGGTTGAAATCTTTCTGGCTGGATCTTATGACGACCTTAATCTGGTATAAAATGGAGACATTAATTGGAGAAAAAGGGCAAAAAGAGCAGAGTTGGATGACAGATACCAAAAAGTGTTACTACAATGTATACCAATGCAAATGTTTGGATGACATCCGAATGGATAGTGAATTTCAGGATGATGGAGAAGCCGAAGTACGATACTACGATATGCTCCATGCGACACTTTTGATGTTCGGACTCCAAAGTGAAGATGCTTCTCTATCTAAACAGGAAAGAACGGAAGTCTTTAGTGTGCTGGGAGCCAACACCTATTTGAATGGAGAAAGCGGTTTGTCGAAACAGGATCAGGAAAGGGCATTTGTCTATGAAGTGAGCGTATACAACTTATCAAAGAAAGTGGCCACGCAGGCAAAAGAAAAAATTTTGTTCATGATCCGGACTGAGGCCCGAGAAAGAAAAGCTGCGGAAGTCCTGGATAGAGCTGAAAAAACTGCAAAAAGTATAGGTTCTTTGCAAGAAGAGGTAAAGAAAGAGCGTGAGACCAAGGAAAGCTTTCAAAAGCAACTGAAAGAACAGGAACGACAGGGAAAAGAATATTATAAGGCGCTTACCGTGGCCAGAAATAAACTGGACGCCAAAGAGGAGCGTTTGAAAAAGTTAGAGCAAGAAGTACGTGCGTTGCAAAAGGCCTTGGCCGAAAAAGAAGAGATACACGAAGAGAGGAATACAGCAGAGGCGATTGCGGACATTACAGAAGACATTTCAGAAGACATTTCAGATCCACTGCTGTCAGAAGAGAAAAAAAACGTTCCCACGACGGAAGAAATGCTGAAAAGTATCCAAAACTATTGCCAGAACCATAAGGTTATCTGTTTTGGAGGGAATCAAAACCTGGTTAAAAAAGCGCAGTACCGATATCCAGGCCTGCGTTTCATAGAGAAAACACGAAGCACTGATTTCTATCCAGCTATCTGCAAGGCGGATTTAATTGTGTTCAAGACGGATTCCATGAGCCATCGGGTATTCGATAAGGCAAAAATGGCCGCTACGCAGTCCGGAGTCCCTTTTGCATATCTGGAGACATCCACCAGTTTTGAGCGGCTGGACAAGAGCCTGTATGAGATTATCCAGAACCAAGAAGCTGAAAAGTAAAAAAATTCTGAAATTTGTTTTTTCGATCCTCTCTTTCCGTATGTAGGGGTAGAACGGCAAGAAAGTTACATGATACGCCGAGGTTTGCCACCAATATGAATACAGTTTGCGTCTACATGACGGCGTATCAAATAAGAGAAAAGGAGAAAACAAATGAAGTATTTGGTACTTGGCGCTCCGGTAGAGTGGCCCAAAAGCTTTAATGAAGATGATATGGTGGCTGCGGTGCTTCCGCTGCTGCATCATAAGACAGAAGGAGTAGCAGAAAACGGTACAGTAATTTATACGGGGGAGGAGAAAGGAAAGTTTTATGAAATGCTTTGTAAGGTATGCGCTTCCCTTGCCATCCCATTTGCAGTTGTCAATAAGATTCGGATTGCACAGGCTTTTGGGGCCCGGATGAAGAATGATAAAAATCTGCGTGTCCACTACCATCTCATTTTTTCGGATGTATTTGCAGAGGAAGATATCCGCAGCGTTGCCTTTGCTTACACTATTATGGCAAGGCAGCAGTACCTGCAGTCTCAGGGGCAACAGTCTAGTCTGCATTATACAGACTCTCTGGTTACAGAACGGAAATATTTAAGCAAAGTGGAACAGAATGATGCCATTTCGGACATGATGAAGCGCTATGCAGAAACTGCAGGAGAAAACCTTGGGATCCCAAGTCGTCTCACGGCAGCAGCATCCGTTTCGCAGATCAGCCAGATCAACTGGATAAATGCATGGCGCAGAATCTCGGATGCAGAGTTAAAAACATTCTTCATGGCCTGAAGGAGGGTACACAATGAAAGAGTGGAATAAAGTCAAACTTTCAGGGAAAGTGATGGAAATTGAAAAAATAACGCAGCTTTGCGGATATCCTTTCCATGGATACAGGGCAAAACTAGAGATTGCGCGTCTGAGTGACACCCAAGATGAGATCCTTGTTGTATTTGACATCGGAGCGGTAAAGCATCCATCGAAAGGTGGCAATATCCTTGGTATGTTCCCGATAGGAAGTTATATGTACGTGGAAGGAGCTATGCAGACCATCAAGAGTTTTGAGACTGGAAAAGTCCTGGTATATACCAGAGGCCATGATGTAGACACTGGCAACAGTATCCATATGAACAGCGTGGATATTTGTGGACGCATAGCATGGGCCCCTGATTATAGGGTTACTCCAAAGGGAGTCCATATTACCGATTTGATATTGCAGGTCCGCAATGAAATGACTGGCGGAAAGTGTTACATCCCATGTATCTGTTGGAACATATTCGCAGATACGGCAGCAAACTGGAATGCGGGTGACATGATAAAAGCTAAAGCCAGAATCCAAAGCCGTCCATACCGGAAACTGATAAATGAGGCGACTGGGGAACGAGAATGGCGTACGGCATATGAACTCTCCATCTGGAAAGTATTTCAAATGATAGAGACTTCGGAAACACTTACCCATGCAGGGTAATCAGAAAACTGGCGGCCGACTCTGCGGCCGGAGGGTGAGCCAGGTAAATCCAGGACTCACCAGAACCCTTGTGAGAAATGACCCTTGTGAGACTTTCAAAATGTCAAGGGTACAGAGCGGGTACCGCTATGTCATTGCGATGCCGGAACCTTGTGAGACTTTCAAAATGTCGAGGGTACAGAGCTAACGTACATTGGCATCGTTTGGCCTTGGAAAATTTATGAAATATCGAGTGTGCAGAGTTATCGAGTGTTTACACAGCATTTGGAAAAGGAGAAAAATATGTTTAACGATTTACTTGTAATTTTAATTTTTGCTTTTCTTGAAGTCGGTGTTTTCTTATTTCTTATGGGAATATTCGATGTTCACATTTCACGCAAATTATCATATGGATCTGAGCATAAGAAATACATCGGTTTTGTGAAAGTAATATGCGGAATTGTGTTTATAATTATGTTTTTCATTGGTTTCTCATATACATCGAAAATTAAAATACAGTATCTTATTACTATGTATGATCATGGAAAAATTGAAAATGTATATACAGGCTGGGACTTTTCTACTGATGGAAGTTCATTCTCCTATACAGATGAAGATGGAGAGCATATCGTTGATTTTACGGGAAAAGAGATAACTCACGAGATGATTAAATAAAAATATATAAAGCGGCCGACTCTGCGGCCGAAGGGTGAGCCAGGTGAATCCTGGACTTACCAGAACCCTTGTGAGAAATGATCCTTGTGAGACTTTCAAAACGTCAAGGGTACAGAGCAAGTATGTTAAGGATGACGTGAACTTTACTCCTTGTGAGACTTTCAAAACGTCAAGGGTACAGAGCTAATCATTGGCATCGCCCTCCTTTCGTAAGCCTTGTATATGTGAGACAAAAAAATATAGACATGGTAGAAAAAAGAAAGGAAAAAATTCAGGGAAGAAATTAAAACCCCGACATTAAACCGCATGGAAGAATTAAAGGAGAAATTTATGCTACAAAGGAGACTAGTTATTCATGTTTGAGAATGTTTCGAAAAAGACAACTGCTGTTCAGATATTTTTTTCACATATATGGAAAAATATAAAGATATCTCTAAAAAGGCATATTAAAGTATACCCAGCAACTTTACTTAAATTACTCTATTTAAGCGCATGTGCCTCGTACCTTGTATTCGCATGGAGCGTTTTATCAACAACCGAGATGATTACTACTCCATTGGAAGAAAACAGCCGATATCTGGCCGCCGATCTCCTTCTATTTGCGTTCATATTCCATGGATTTCTTTATTTTCATGCCTGGATCAAATTCAGAACACGCCTTCCGATATCAGAAGAAGATTTTGATGTGTTACAAATTTATACAAAAGAAGATTTTCT
>QWCN01003217.1_pt1 | contig 21241 bp, 14 predicted proteins | sample 1972711 | NCBI WGS metagenome assembly QWCN01 (sample SAMN09866707, study PRJNA288562) | Human gut metagenome isolate term1_stool, whole genome shotgun sequencing... | isolation source: gut | host: Homo sapiens | place: USA: California
TGTTGCCTTGTTATAATATGGTGTTACAAGAAGCAGCGCATCTGCACCGTTATTCTGTGCATGTGTGGACAAACGAATTGCCTCTGCTGTGGAGTTTGATCCTGTACCTGCAATAACAGGAACTCTGCCTGCTGTATGCTCAACAGCAAACTTGATACATGCATCATGCTCTTCATGAGTCAATGTGGAAGATTCACCTGTTGTTCCGCAGATGATGATCGCATCTGTTCCTCCGGCAATCTGAAAATCAATCATTTTTCCCAGTTCTTCAAAATTAACCTTGTCATCCTGTGTAAATGGAGTGACGATTGCAACTCCTGCTCCCTTAAATATTGGCATACTAATACCATCCTTTCTTGATTCAGGTAATACTCTATTCAAATGCAGCCACCAGAGTGTCTTGGGATTTCTCCAAAGAAAAAGCCGGTCACATGCGGCCGGCTCATAAGGTTTTCTTTTTCTATTTCCCTTAGTAGCTCCCCATCTGTGAACAGATGACAGTCATATACCTATTCGATATATGCCCAAGAACAGCCTTTGCACAGCCATTCTTTCGGCGCCAATGCCTTTTAGCTAACTTCCCTTGCTCTTGCCTGCATCCATCAGCCTACTCATCAGTAGCGCAACCTCTACCTTTTGTATGAATTTTCTTTAGTGTACATCAATTTTACAGTGCTGTCAACCCTTCTGTTCGACATATTCTAATTTACTTACGGAAACTTCATATGCAATTCGTTTCTCACTCTCAGTCTCGCTTATCTTTTTCATATACTCTCTGCTCTGAACACGGCCCCACACGCGAAGTCTGGTGCCAACCTCAAAAGTGGACACATAGCGGGCGTTTCGTCCCCATGCAATACAGGGAATATAATCACTCTTGCTGTAAGGGCGGTTGACTGCTACCAGAAGATCTGCGATCTCACGTCCAAGCGGTGTCTTTCTATACACCGGCGGTTTACAGATGTACCCGTCAAGCATGATCTGATTTGTCTTCGTATAATCTGTAAATGCCTCCATGAAATGATATTCTCTGACAAACACAGAGAGCACAAGACGATTTCTCGTTCCCTCATGACGATTATAAGAACGAAACTGTCCGATTGCTTCCATTGTGCGTCCTCTGTAATCCTGATTGATATCGATAAGACGCTCTGAAATCATCACAGGGATCGTATCAGACTGATCGCTTAAGCGATTTACTGACAGCTCCATTATGTAAAAGCTCTCCCCAAAGACCTCATGGCTAAACTCAAACCCTGACACGACAACTCCAATGACACTGACTCTGTTATTTTCTGCGTTTCTTTCTGGCATTTTTGATTCCTCCTGCTTTTTATTCGCAGCTGCTGGTACCATAGCGGCTGCTGCATGTACTAGTTATTCTGCTAACTGGTTGTATATAACTTTTTTTGCAGCTAGTTATTTATATGTCTCAACACACGTACATTATAACGAAGTTATTTTCAAAACGCACGGAAAATGCTTCGCAGGATTCGCGGTCTGACCACTATTATTCGACAAAAAGCAGGCTTTTTTTCATCTTTTCTTTCCCAGTTTTTCGGGTATTTCTCCTTTTTTCGACATATCTTTTGTTGTTACGATGAAAATAGATATGCCTAATGAAAGACATTTGTGATGAAGAACGCGAAAAGACGGGCTGATCGACTCAGTCCGCCTTTTTTCGCATTTGTTTGATTATTCATAACTATTCAGAACCCCATTCGCAAAATCGCATCTTCGATGCTTCTATTTTGCTCATGTGGTTACCTCGCCATATAAAATTGCTATTCTGTCTGAATGCCTGAATGCAAGCATTCACAGAAAGCAATTTTGCATGGCTCTGAATAGTTACAATTATTCTTTGTGATTAATGTAGTTAATCAAGCCGCCCTCACTGATGATTTTCTGCATGAATGGCGGGAATGCCTGTCCCTGGAAGGTTTCTCCTGTCGTCTGGTCTGTAATGACACCAGTATTAAAATCAATATCTACCTGATCTCCTGCCTTGATCTTTTTGCTTGCCTCTGGACATTCAATGATCGGAAGACCAATATTGATTGCGTTGCGATAGAAAATTCTTGCGAAGGTCTCTGCTATTACACAGCTTACCCCTGCTGCCTTGATTGCAATCGGTGCATGCTCTCTTGAGGAGCCGCATCCAAAGTTTTTATCCGCAACGATGATGTCACCCTTCTTTACATTTGAAACAAAATCCTTATCGATATCCTCCATGCAGTGCTTTGCCAGCTCTGCTGGATCTGATGAATTTAAGTAACGTGCCGGAATGATTACATCCGTATCCACGTTGTCGCCATATTTAAATACACATCCATTTGCTTTCATATCTTCTTTACCATACCTTTCTGAATCGCCTGACCAGCTGTTTTTATGTCACAGTCTGCGAGACTTCTTTATAAAACGTCCTTTGGTCCGGAGATTTTTCCGGTTACAGCACTTGCTGCTGCAACATATGGACTTGCCAGATATACTTCACTTGTTACATCGCCCATACGTCCTACAAAGTTACGGTTTGTGGTAGAAACGCATCTTTCATGCGCAGCCAGAATACCCATATATCCGCCAAGACATGGTCCACAGGTCGGTGTGCTGACAACAGCTCCTGCCTGAATGAAGGTTTGAACAAGTCCTTCCTCGATTGCCTGAAGATAGATTGCCTGTGTTGCCGGAATTACGATGCAGCGAAGGCCTTTCTTTACCTTTCTGCCCTTTAAAATCTCTGCTGCTGCACGCAGATCTTCGATACGTCCATTTGTACATGAACCGATTACAACCTGATCAATTGCGATGTCGCCTACCTCATCGATAGTATGAGTGTTCTCTGGCAGATGTGGGAAGGATACTGTTGGCTTTAAGCTGCTAAGATCAATAGTATATGTTGCCGTATACTCAGCATCCTCGTCTGCCTCGTAAACCTTATATTCCTTTGTGGAATGCTCCTTCATATAGGCGATAGTCTTCTCGTCTACCGGGAAGATACCATTCTTTCCGCCTGCCTCAATTGCCATATTTGCAATACAAAGACGATCATCCATTGAAAGATAAGAAATACCATCTCCTGTAAATTCCATAGACTGATACAGTGCTCCGTCAACACCTATCATTCCAATAATATGTAAGATAACATCCTTGCCAGTTACATACTCAGCCGGCTTTCCAGTAAGCACAAATTTGATTGCGGACGGTACCTTAAACCATGCCTTTCCTGTTGCCATGCCTGCTGCCATATCTGTACTTCCCACACCAGTGGAGAATGCGCCAAGCGCACCATATGTACATGTATGTGAATCAGCACCAATTACAACGTCTCCTGCAACTACAAGTCCTTTTTCCGGAAGAAGTGCATGTTCAATTCCCATCTCTCCTACATCAAAGAAATTTGTGATTTCGTTGCAGCCTGCAAATTCTCTTACACACTTACAATGCTCGGCAGACTTGATATCCTTATTCGGAACAAAATGATCGAGTACTAGTGCAATCTTGTCCTTATCAAATACTCCCTTTTTGTCAAAGCGCTCCATCTCGTGGATCGCTACCGGAGAGGTAATGTCATTGCCTAAAACAAGGCTCAGATCTGCCTCAATCAGCTGTCCGGCCTTTACCTCTGACAGCCCTGCTGCTGCAGCCAGAATTTTTTGCGTCATCGTCATACCCATAATCGAGTCCTCCTGCTTGTAAATACCTGCTTTTGCTGTGCCAAACTGCACACAAAATTTCAAAATCAGGCAGCTGCATGCGCAACTGCCTAATTTCCTGCATTATTCTTATTTTACTGGATAATAAAAAGTTCGTCAATGATTTTTCTTTTTCTTTTATATGTGTATATTTATTAGGGTTACTGTTCACGGATAAGCCAATATTGCGGCAAAGCCCGAAGGTGAATGTATTTCACGAGCCGGACACTTGGAGCAGGTCTTTCAAAGCAATGTATGATAAGAAAGAACATAAAAGGAACCTGCGGAGTTTGGTCCGGCGACGAAAACATTACACCGAAGGGCTTTCGTAACATGACGCGTGAACTGTAACTAATTACATCTCATACCCAGAAATTGCATCTAAGACCGCGTCCAAACTTTCTTTGCTGACTGTGTTGACCTGATCTGAGTCGTCCATGGAGACGTAGTAATATGCATCGTCTTCTGTTGTGGCTCCTATTGTCAGCTTTAAGGTGGTTTCTTCTTCGCCTGACTGGTATGTTATTGTAAGAACTGCTGCATCGTCTGTTAAGCCATAGGATTCTTTTTCTTCTTCGTCTGCGTAATAATCTGCGCAGTCGTTGAAGGTAAGACCTACCATGTTGACTAACAAATCATGAATATCGTCACTTTCGTCAACGCGCTGTGTCTTATTATCCTGTGTGAATACCCAGTGTGTTACATCAACCATTTCTACGGTTGATTCCTCTTCTGTTAATCCTTCTTCTGTAGAATCTGATACAGCTTTCGTTGTCTCTTCTTCTGATACTTCACTTCCCGTTTCTGCTTCCTTTGATGCGTTTTCGGTCGTCTCTTCCTCGGTTGCCGGTTCTTGTGTAACTTCCTTTTCCATATCAATTGTAGTGCCGTCTTTTACCAGCTGTACATCTGTGATGGATGTGCTGGTGATGGTTGGGAAGCTTTCCTTTTCCTGCAGCGCTGAAATATCGTTGCTGATATCTGAGACATAGCTTGATGCTATTGTATAAATATCATCTGAGCCTTCTACTTTTGCATAATAGTCTGAATTATAGCTGTTAAGGTTTCCAATCTGGATCGTTACCTCTGTGTCATCAGATCCCTTTGCTGTGATCGTGCAGCTTGGATTGTCCAGACCATACACTGACAAGTCATCCTGTACTTCCTCTAGCTTACGCTCTACAGTAAATGATTTTAAATCACTTGAAATGGAAGTCAAATAACTTTGTGTGACAGGAAAGTGCTCGTCGCTGTCATAGCTCCAAGTCTCGTTCTCAGTGTCATAGCTGAATGCGAATGTTCCGTAGCTGTTTGTGTAGCTGATTGAAACAGGCTCTTCCATCTGGCTTAAATAAAAGGTGTTTGCCTCTTTTTCTGCCTTTGACTGCTCGGCTTTTTTTTCTTCATTATGCTGATTGATCAATACTATTGTGCCGTATGCGCCGCCAAGGACGGCAAGCGCACCGACTAAACCAAGTAGTTTTTTTGTATTCTTTGTCATATACTCACACCATTATGCCTTTCTTCTGCGGATCCATACAACCAATCCCGCAACAATTGAAAAGACTGGGATGATGATTATAAACAATGCATTCCAAATGCTGCTTCCTGTTACAGTATTGTAAGTAACTGAAAGGCTCTTTGCCGGAATTGATACGTTCTGAACATCATCGAAGTAAGATGATACGATGTTAATGAACTCATTTAAGTTTTCAATTCCAGTGAAGTTCCCAATCAAACTGGAATCAATCATGGTGGATGCTGAGATAACAGTCAGCTTAGAATCTGCTGATGGTGTCTCAAGCCAGCCATCTGTGTTTCCAACTGAAATGTCAGTCAGAACATCCTCAAGAGTACTTTCCTCGGTAGATTCTGCCTCAGATGCTGCTTCAGACGTAACTTCCTCTGATGCATTTTCAGTTACACTTTCAGTTGAAGCTTCCTCTGAAACGCTCTCAACGGATGTCTTTTCAGTTTCTTTTGTATCACTGCCAGATTCTAACTCGCTCTCGCTTTCTGTATCTGCTGGTACTGTCTTCTGTGCTGATGCTGCCAGAATAAACTGTGTTGCCTCATTGCTGTTTCCTTCACGAAATGCATTGTTACTTGTAGTTAAAAGTGTTGTCAGTGTTACATCTTCTGGTGTATTTTCTGATGCTGTCATACCTGCTACTGCACCGACTAAGATGTTGCTTGTTGTTTCTACATTTGTGTCATTGCTTGTGATCATTGGGAAGAAATAGAACGCACTCTGTGCTCTCTGGTAATAGCGATCACGATCTCCAATATAGGAGTTTACCATAGTCATACCATAATCTTCCATCAGCTCATTGAAGTTTGTAAGCTCCTTATCGGTGACACCGCGAAGCAAAAGCACATTTCCGCCCTGATACAGATAGTTATGAAGTTCTGTATATTCATCAGTTCCAAGATCACTTGTAGGATTGTTGATAATCAAAAGATCACAATCATCCGGCACAGATGCTGTCTCAAGAAGATTTAAATTTGATGTTGTCATGCTGTTTTTAGTAAGCAGCTCGCCAAGCTCCTGACTTATTGCTGACTCACCATGACCTCTTAAAAGATAAATCTTTTTATCGTTATCGGAGGTAACAGCTGCAACAGCACTTGTCAGCTGACCCTCTGCATCAAATTCTGATTCGCTGCTATAGCCATAATAATTTTGCTGACTTACAATTATATCGCTAAAGGAAATTACCTGATTCTTTCCAGTTTCCTCGCATGATACAACAACAGAGTTTGCTGAAATTCCATACTTTGTAAGAATTTCAGGGTGAAGAACAGGGTCTATATAGCTAACCTTTAACTTAGATGAGAGATCGCCATAGATAGAGATAAACTTTTCAATACGAGAGTCTATATTTCCCGTCTCTGCCACTACCTCAACAGTAACATCCTTGTCTAAGTCCTTTAATAATTCTTTGGAAGTATCTGAAACACTGAAAATTCCAGTTTCGCTCAAATCCCAATTTAATAACTTTGATGGAAGCTGTCCTATAATCAAATTTACTACTACAATAATTGCCAGCACAATTGCCGTCACTGCAAGGCTGAAGCTTCCGTTTTTCAGCTGCACTACAGATGAATTATTTTTACCTGACGGCTTTTTTTCTTTCTTTTTTTTGATATCCATTCCTGTCTGCTTTCCTCTCATTCTGCCGCTTTTTCGGCTTTTTTCTTACACCAATCTAGCGCTTATCTTAGCTCCATCTTCTCTTCTGGATTACCTGTGTGGTAAGGAAGATGCATGCCGCACAAATCGAGATCAGCTCCACAACACCCTTTACATCAAACACATAATCAGAAACAAAGCTTGTCATTACCTTTGCAAATGCTATGTTTTCGATCATTCCTGGAACAAGTCCCTCAAAAAGAGCTGGCTTTACAACGTAAAGAATGATTAAAACTGCTGCTCCACCGATCAAAAGACCAAACGTAGCTGCATTGCTCTTTGTCATTACATAGACAATGACGCAAAGAAGAACTAAAAGAATCAGACAGCCTATTAAAGAGGCAATTGCTGTATTTGGCACATATTTGGAAAGACCATTTGACAAATTGATCAAAAGCAGTGTAATGATCGTTCCAACTGCCGCGATGATGACACTCTCTGTCATTGCTGAGATCAGCATTCCAATGGCAACATAAGCGCAGCCGATCAGAAAATATACAAGAATAGTTGAATAGTCAACAAGAAAATATGCTGTTCCAGTGCTCTTAATGATCAATGGACACAGGCAAAAGATCACACACGGAATCGCAACAACTGCTGCCATTGAAAAGAACTTTCCTAAAACAATCTGTGTCACAGATACCGGTGATGTCAAAAGAAGCTGATCTGTCTTTGAATGACGCTCCTCTGAAAAGCTTCTCATTGTCAAAAGCGGAACAGTCAGTACAAATACGATGGCAGAGGCACTTAATGTGTAGGCAAAGTAAGGATAGCCATAGCTCATGTTATACACCATAAAGTAAATACCTGTCACGAGCACAAGTGCGGCCACAAATACAGGTCCAATCATGGATGTGAAATAAGATTTAAATTCTCTGTTAAATATTGCTTTCATTGTCATCCTCCTTATTGGCCTGCTTTGTCTGCTCTGCTTCCTTTACGGCCTCCTCTGCCGATTTTTTAATCTCATCCATCTCTTCTTCATGAGCCTTATTGTCGGCAGTCAGCTCCATAAAGACATCCTCAAGTGTTGCCTTTGAATATTTCATCTCATAAATAGGCCAATTTTTTTCTGCGCAGATACCAAATACAGCTTCGCGCACATCAGCGCCATCTGTACGTATCTCAAATGATGTCAAATTCAGATGCTTATCATCCTCATTCTGCTTTGTGGCTTCCAAAACTGCTACAACATGATGAAGCTGTGCAAAGCTGTTCTTTGCCTGCTCCTTTGGCGCCCTTATGCTGATTTCAAGCATAGCATCACTATCCATGTAGTGCATCAGATTTTCTGTTGTATCACTTGCAACTAGTCTTCCGTGAGAGATAATTAAAATCTCATCGCATACGGCACTAATCTCAGAAAGGATATGAGAGCTTAAAATAACGGTATGCTCTTTTGCAAGCTCCTTAATAAGTGAACGAATCTCAATAATCTGAATTGGATCAAGACCTACAGTCGGCTCATCAAGGATTATGATTTCTGGCATACCAAGCACTGCCTGTGCAAAACCAACTCTCTGGCGGTAGCCCTTTGAAAGATTTTTGATAAGTCTTTTTGCTACATCGACAAGTCCAGTCATCTTCATAGCATTTAAAATGCTCTCCTGACGCTTTTTCGCCGGAATATTTTTTAACTGTGCCGCAAATTCAAGATATTCCCATACTGTCATATCTGTATACAGCGGCGGAAGCTCCGGCAGATAGCCTATACAGCGCTTCGCCTCTGCTGGTTCCTTCACGATATCGTGACCATTAATTAAAATCGTTCCCTCTGTAGGGCCGATATATCCGGTCATCATATTCATGGTCGTTGATTTTCCAGCTCCGTTTGGACCAAGAAAGCCATAAATCTTTCCCGGCTCCAGACGAAAGCTTAAATGATCGACAGCCACATGGTTTCCATATTTTTTTACCAGACCTGTTACTTCAATCAAAGTCTTGTCCTCCTGCATCTCATTTTTGCAAACAGCCTTATTGCTGTTTTGCTATCGTTTGTAATGTTAGGCGCCAAATGTGATGACTCTTTGATAAATTTGTGTCCATTGTTTGTCCTCTTGTGAAGAATTATTGAAATTAGGTATTGACTTATTTCTAATTGAGTATTATATTAGACTTTAATATGGTAAAGCACCATAGTGAATTACTGCATCTCACCGGTCTTTGACCGCCCGATAATATCTAATGCAGTGATAAGGAGGTTTCTTTATGGGAAGAGTTTATAATTTTTCTGCTGGTCCAGCTGTGCTGCCAGAGGAGGTACTGCAGGAGGCTGCAGATGAAATGCTTGACTATCAGGGAAGTGGTATGTCTGTCATGGAGATGAGCCATCGTTCTAAGGTTTACGATGCAATCATTAAAGAGGCTGAGGCTGATCTTCGTGAACTGATGAATATTCCGGACAATTATAAGGTTTTATTTTTACAGGGTGGTGCATCCCAGCAGTTTGCTATGATCCCAATGAACCTGATGAAAAATAAGAAAGCTGATTATATTGTAACCGGTCAGTGGGCAAAGAAGGCTGCTAAAGAAGCTGAGCTCTACGGTGAGGTTAACGTTGTCGCTTCTAGTGCTGACAAAACATTTTCTTACATTCCAGACTGTTCTGATCTTCCAATCGATGATGATGCCGACTATGTTTATATCTGTGAAAACAACACTATCTACGGCACCAAATTCCACACACTTCCAAATACAAAGGGAAAAACACTTGTAGCTGATATCTCTTCCTGCTTCTTATCTGAGCCGGTTGATGTTACTAAATATGGTATGCTTTACGGCGGTGTTCAGAAAAATGTCGGTCCTGCCGGTGTTGTAATTGCAATCATCCGTGAAGACCTTATTACTGATGATGTTCTTCCAGGAACACCTACCATGCTTCGCTACAAGATCCATGCAGATGCTGATTCTCTTTACAATACACCTCCATGCTATGGTATTTATATCTGCGGCAAGGTCTTCAAGTGGCTTAAGAAAATGGGCGGTCTTGAGGAAATTCAAAGAAGAAATGTAGAAAAGGCAAAGATCCTCTATGACTATCTTGATTCTAGCAAGCTGTTTCACGGTACGGTTGAGCCGTCCTCTCGTTCTTTAATGAATGTTCCATTTGTAACTGGTGACAAGGAGCTTGATGCCAAATTTGTAAAGGAAGCTGAGGCTGCCGGTTTTGTTAACTTAAAGGGTCATCGCACTGTAGGCGGTATGCGTGCAAGTATCTATAATGCAATGCCAAAGGAAGGTGTAGAGGCACTTGTTGCATTTATGAAAAAGTTTGAGGAGGAGAATTTGAAATGAAAAGTGTTTATTGCTTAAATCCAATTTCTAATGCCGGAATGAGCCGTTTTGATGATACATACTGCATCGCTGATTCGATTGAAAATGCTGATGCTGTGCTTCTTCGCAGTGCTTCTATGCATGAAATGACACTTCCTGATTCTCTTCTTGCAATTGGACGTGCCGGTGCCGGTGTGAATAATATTCCGCTTGATTCCTGCGCAAAAAAAGGTATTGTTGTTTTTAATACACCAGGTGCAAATGCAAATGGTGTAAAGGAACTCGTTATTGCAGGACTCATGCTTGCTTCACGTGATATTGCAGGCGGCTGTCACTGGGTACGTGAAAATAAGGATGACCCAAATATTGCAAAGACAGCTGAGAAGGCAAAGAAGGCTTTTGCTGGAAATGAAATTAAGGGAAAGAAGCTTGGTGTAATCGGACTTGGTGCAATCGGTGTTCTTGTTGCAAATGCTGCAAGTGAGCTTGGAATGGAGGTTTTTGGCTGCGATCCTTATTTAAGCATCCAGAATGCAGTTCGTCTCTCTCACCACATTACAATCGTAAAGGATAATGATGAAATCTATAATCAGTGTGATTACATCACCATCCATGTTCCTGCACTTGACTCTACAAAGGGTATGCTGAATAAGCGTGCTTTTGATCAAATGAAGGATGGTGTCAAGATCTTAAATTTTGCAAGAGATATTCTTGTAAATGATGCTGACATGGCTGATGCTCTTGCAAGCGGCAAGGTTTCCCGCTATGTTACAGACTTCCCGAATCCAGCTGTTGTAAATATGCCTGGTGCTCTTGTACTTCCCCATCTTGGTGCTTCAACTGAAGAATCTGAGGAAAACTGTGCTGTTATGGCTGTCAACCAGATTATGGATTATCTTGAAAATGGAAATATTGAAAACTCTGTCAACTACCCATCCTGCAGCCTTGGCTATCGCAAAAAGGCAGCACGTATCTGTGTATGCCACTACAACAGACCAAATGTTATCAGTCAGCTGACTTCTCTTTTTGGTGAGGCTGGTGTTAACATCAGTGATATGGTTTCAAAAAGCCGCGGCGAATATGCATATGCAATGTTTGATGTAGAAGCGCCTGTAAGTGATGAATTTGAGAAAAAGTTAGAGGCAATGGAAAATATTATTCGTATACGAATCTTATAATGCAAAAAAGCAGCGATCAATCCGGTCGCTGCTTTTTTATTTACAAAATTTCATCAATTTCAGTCTGTGTCATAGGCTTAATATGTGCCAGTGTATTTCTTGCATTTCTAAGCCTTGCAATCATTTTCCCATCTTCGAAAGCGACAACTAATCTCCCTAATGATACCAGATGAGACAAGACACCAATTTCCACATCCTCGGCATCAAAAAACATTTCGCCGTATGCACCAGTGATTGGAAGAAGTGCTTCAATTCCTTTTCTGTATCGCTCCACGATAATGCTTCGCTGCTTTTCTATAATAGGAAATACTACCTTAATCTGCGCTTCCCACATTCGTTCTGCAATCTGCTTTTCGCTTATGTCAGGCCAAAAGGCCGTTCCATCGCTTCTAAATGTTTCTTTTTTTATTGACGCAATTGTCTTTACAGGATCCTCTAAAAATATACGCCCTCTCTTGATACATGCGCAGGCAAGCTCTGCATCATCTGGCACAACTGATGAGACAGCTTCTGCCAGATACTGACGAAAGCCCTCTGTCTGCTTTTGCGTGGATGCCGCAAGCATCGCAAAAAGATATGTGTCATAATGTGCTATCTCTTTCTCATAAACAAGTCTTTTGATGCTTCCGCGTTCACGAATTGATACATCTTCTCTTGTTTCAATCAAAAATATACAGCCTTTTTTCCCTTTGCCAAGTGCCTTGCTGTAGCCTTCCAGAAAAGTGTACCACTTCTTCGCCTGCGCTGCATCTGCCTGCGTTACCCAGAGGATATAATGGTTCATTATTAACTCTTCGCTTTTTGCAAGAAACTGCGCATATCCTATTCCTGGCCTATACTGCGCCCTTTTCTCCTGACGGCAATATTGATAAAACAGATATTCCCCCGGATCTTTGCCGCTATCCATAATAATTTTCAGGGAACGGTCTGAGTTTTGCCTTTCAATTTTCGATATGACCAGATCGCTCATTGTCTCATACCACGGGACAAACTGCGGAAGCTGTAAAAACAGATGGCTGCCTGACTGAACGGCTTCCACAATCTGATCAATGAAATGTGATGTATTTGTTATATTTTCCCACCATAGTCTATCCATTGTTTCACCCCGTTATTGATTCTCCATGTATTCAAGCAAACGGCTGTCAATTTCATCTGATGTTCCCATCATCTGGAAGAAGCTGTATCGTGAGAACAGATACTTTTCGTTTACTGTATGACGCAAAATATTAAGCTCAAGAAGCTCCTGCATCAGTCCATTAATGACTTGTGTTTTCTGAACGGCAACCTGATTGATGCCTACGCCAATTGCCGCCTCTTTGATATCCTCTGCCGAAAAGCCCTCACTGTCAGCTGCTGAGTTTGCATTTTGGTGATACAGATACGCCATCAAAAGTGCAATGATATAGTACATGTTATCTTCATCAAGCTTAAGTGTGATCTCAAACTTTTCACGGATCTGATTCATAAAGGATGGATCTGAGAGCACCTTTTTAATATGCTTTTGTGTAACCTCATAGGCTGGTGTATTACCTTCATCATATCCGGCATAATCATCCTTTTTCATTGCTTCAATTAAATTCGCACAATAAAGCTGAATCAATCCTGGAAAATAATTGGTGCTTGCTAAAATAAGTGATATCAGCGCCTGACGCTCCTTTGGAAAGCGAAATCCCAGACAATAAAGCGGCTCCTCGAGAAGCTGTCTTGCATCCTTTGTGTGAAACGGTCTGATCGTAATCGAGCTCAAATGCGTAATCACACTATTATTAGACAATGCTGCATCGCGCTTAAAACGCACAATATTATGAAGACCTGCAATAACAAACTTAAAGCGGTCCATTCCAATATTTTGAATCTCTTTTAGAGCATCAAACGGTTTGAAATTTACTTCTGTACAGCTCTCGATAAATGTGTCTGCCTCATCTAACAAAAGTAACAGATAAGGAATACGTTCATCTTTATCGTCAAGCAGCCTTTTTTTGATTGCCCTTGCTAGTACATCCCAGTCTGTCGTATCAATTTCTTCTTTTAGAACACCGGCATCATACAGCTCACAGCAAATCTTTTTAGCTGCTCGTTCATAATCCATGCCCTTGATTTCAATGTAAACGGCACGGTTATTATTTTCATCAAAATCAATATCCATTTTTGCCTTTTTTAAAAGTGCCGACTTTCCAAGCTGACGTCCGCCATAAACAATATTGACACCGGAAGGTGATTCGATTTTTTCAAGCTCTTCCTGTCTTCCGATAAATATCTCCGGAGGCATTACCTTTGAAGAATCCCACACATACGGCTGACAATATGAAAATGGCATCATAACAGACATCAATATCTGATTGATAAACTGCACACTGTAATTGTTTACTAAGAACATTAATAATACGCGGTCAATGACTGCAAAGACCTTATCACTAAAGCTCGCCTTTATTTTTTTTGCAAATAATCTTCTGTCTGGAAGTGACAGCGCATAATCAAGAAGAACTAGTGTATTTTTGCTGTTTCCGATATTTTTTAATTCTTCAATCAGACGGTCTGCATCATACTTTCCAAACAGGCAGGCAACGCGAAAGCCCTCTGTCTGCGCCTTTGATCCAAATGCCGCAATCGGATGCTTATAGTTTGCTTTTCTTCCTACTACAGCAGGAATCGTAACCATATAGTTTTCAATTCTTCCAAGCTTTGCCTGCTCCTTTACCTGTGCGTCTAAAAAGCCAAGCGCCTCAAGAAGAGCTGTCAGCTTATACTGTCCCAAAGCCTGTCCGTTATTCATCCAGTTATCAATAAGGCGCTTTGCCCACTTTTCGTCCTTGTTATGAATCCGCACAACCGCCAGATCACTAAGACTCTTGCTGCTGTTAGCAACTGCCTTATAATTATAGTCATACTCTTCAATAAACTTTGCCAGATAATCAGTGCCTCGAATTTCCCGCTCCTCATCTGTCTCTTCACTATTAATTTTTGACAAAAGATCCTCTGCCACTGTATAGTTTTGACATTCGATCATGCTTTTTATTGCGGCAATGCGCTTTTTGCGGCACTCATCTAACGTGTCGTTATTCTCGATTCCTTCCACCTCGCGAAGGAGTGCCTCTCCGCGCACCTTTGCGTCCTCGTGAAGTTTTTTCTCGTACTCCTCCAAGATTCGTTTGAAGAAGCCATAATTTTTCGTCTCATCAGCATAAGCAAACCACTCATTTGCGATCTTCTGAATTTTTTCTTTCTTATTTTCCTTTGTCTCTTCAATCTGTCCATAGCTTTGCGCCAACTCCAGATTTTCAATAAAGTTATTAAGACGGATTTGAGCATCTTTTCCAGCCTGCTCCTTAGATGCCTGAATATTGTACTCTTCTGTTGCATTTCTATTTTTTTGCATATAATCTAAAATCTGTTCTGCTGCTCCGTAGTCGTCTCCATATTCCTTGAAAATATGCTCAAGCTTTTCCTCAAAACTTAACAGCTCAAGCTTAGAATGACGCAAAATACGAGCCGGAAGTGACAATTTCTCAAAATCAGCAAAATTTCCCCGCTTATCTGGGAAATATTCCTCGTCTAAAAGTACCTCGCTTCCTCTTAAAAAATCTATGTAAAAATATTTGTGAGACCCTTCCTTGTATCTGCCATCCAATCTTGCCAGAAGCTCTTTTATTGTCTGCGCTAGCACAGCTTTTCCTGCCTGCACATAAATATCTTCTGCTGTTTCCTTCTTTTGAACGATTTTTTCAGCAGCTTTTAATTCTGCCATAAGATCACTTTTTATCTCACGGTAGCGCTTTTCACCTGCATCATTTTCAGAACAGCTGCGTCCGGATGCCAGATCAATCCACTCACATGTAATCCCAATAACCTTTTCCATAGCATTTGTCAGGTTATTTCTAAGGTCGCTCATAAGATTGCTAGTCTTAAATTTGGTTCCGCCATTTGTCTTTGATTTATCCCAACAGTCATTAATATAGTTTCCTAACTTTTCACGGTTAAGATTTGAATATTCGGCTGTACAGCCATCACTAATAAAATTAATAAGCAAATTTACACGAAACAGACTCGCATACTCGTATTCGCCATTCATGATTGCCTGAAGATATGATGCCATCTCACCATCCTCAGCAAAAACTAATTTCCATGTATCAACAAAGCGCTTTACGTTTTTATGGTTTTTAGGCTGACCAAGCACATACGACTCATAATATCCCTTTGCACGCACTGCCAGATTTTCCAGTCGGTGTTCAATTTTCATCTGATCCCTTAGGCGATAATCGGCGTAGCAATCAATTCCCTTATGGAATTTTCCCTTAAACTGCACCATGCGATATGCTGCGCTCATCAGCTCAGGATAAGCCTGTGTCATAGGAATACTCTTCATGTTCTCATATAATGCCTTCATTTCATAATCATATTCAATATGGTTCATAAAGAAATTGCGAAGGCAGGTAGACAGCATAAGATAATTTGTCAATATATCCTCATTCTGCGGATACATTGCAAAGATTTTATGAGAATCATAGGAGCATCTCATTTTAGGATCATTGACTGCGTAAGCTAACTGCTCATACAGCATTTTATATTGTTCATTTGTATCCTTTACAGCATCGAGATAAGCTGTAGCACAGTAAGTTTTTTCTTCCACAATCATCATGCAGGCATTTTGTATTTCATCTTTTGAAGAGTCTGCTGACTGATCTGGTAATTGATCTTCAAATTGACTTTCTGGCTGACACTCTAACTGATCTTCTGACTGACTTTCCAGCTTATTTTCTAACTGATCCTCTGATTGATTTTCCTTCTTTTCTAACAGCTTCTTTGGAGAGAACGGATCATTTGACACATACTCAAAATATTCGTTTTTTAGCAAATCGTAGCAGATTACACACTTTGGATCAAATGTCATTTCTTTTACTACATAATCGGCATTGCAAACTGCATAATCCCTGTTTAGTCCGGCAACAATAACGTAATCAGTGCCATAATCTACGCTCTCTCGAATATTTTCAAGAAGAATCTCTTCATCCTTACTTCCCTTTAAGCTCCAGAAAATACCAATCATAATTATGGAAGATGTATCCTTTAATACAGCCACAAAACACTCATCAAAAACTGCTTCCTTCATTGAAGTATTTGGCTGAATAATCTCATAAAATGTATTCAGCAAACGCAGATAAGCAATCCTTGCAAATGCTGCATTGACAGATTCCTCATCCACATCAAGATTCATTTCATTTTTTGCCTGATTATCATAAACAATACCTTTTATTTTTAAATAATTGCGTGCTTCTCTTGACTGCATTGCTTTCCATGCCTTTGCTGAAAGGGAATAAAAAGAATCCAATCCAGGAATTTTATAAATTCTGATATATCCTTTTTCAAATAAGTAGCGAAATGACATTTCAAGTGTGATCATGGATTTCTTCGTTGCGAGTGCCAGAAACTGAATGGAAAGCACACCAAACGTATCAAGACATGTTAAAACCAATCCATTTTCCGTTGCAAACTTTGCACGAATTTCGTTTAAAAAGCTCTTTGTTCCAACTTTTTTCTCTTCTTTTCCTTTTTCAATCTCAAGTGTATAGCAAGCCACATCCTCATCACGAATAAATGGAAGCTGCTTTGCTGCTGCAATCTCTGATAGAAGCTGCGCATCTTCAACTGCTTCGTTATCTTTCGCAGGCTTATCGTTACTTTCTTCCACTACAATGTCAGTCTGATCGCTTTCATTTGATGCTTCTTTAATCGTTCTTGCCACAAATGCCTTTCCAAGCAGCTGATTATCAAATACAGACGACAGTTCCAGAATATATGCTATAACTTTGGCGCTGTCTGTCTCATCAAGTGCCTGCATGAATGTACTGTAAGCATCTAATTTTTTCTCTATCTTTTCATCTGACGGTGCTTTTTCATATGCATCCAATAATTCCTTAAGATCATTCTTATACGACGAAATATGCTCGTTTGTATCTGGATCTAGCGACTGCAGGGACTTAAAACGCTTATACGCAAGCCTTCTCTCCTCTTTCTCAATCAGCTGCAGCTGTTCTGTTAAAACATGCTTTGCCTCTGACATAGAAGATTCCATAAGATTTTTTATCCCTGTCTCGCCACAAATATCTGTATAATTTTTTGTCTCTTCCCGCAATTCTTTTAATTTATTCTCAAGTTTTGACGCGATTTCATCTGAAAGTAATTTTTGCTGTTTAATTGACTTTGCTGCTTCGTCCATATCCTGCTGTACTTCTGTCATACAGCATAACAAACGCTCTGCACATGCCAGCAGATTTTTGATTTGATTTTTCTGTTCTTTTTGAGTCATTCGCACATCCTCCTTTAAAATATCGTGTGGTTTTTGTTCAAATTGCCACCATCATATGACTATTTTACCACAGGATTCATGCAAAAGCTACTTTTTTGCAGGGTTTAAACTAAAAAATTTGTTTCTGCCCTTAAAGTTTACGAAAGCCCTTAGGTGCAATGGTTTCGTCGCCGGACCAATTTCGTTACAGCTCACTGGACACCCATTTGCAAAACCGCAGGCTCCTTTTATGTTCTTTCTTAGATCCTTACTCTTTTTGATACTGCTCTATCTGGCACTGATGCTCTTTACTGCTCTTATCGTAATTTATCGCAACTAATAAAATATCACCTGTGTAACTTAAAATGGATGCCGGATAGTTTCTATCTTTTATCTGCTGCATAGCTGTCTGTGCATTGCGGTTCCATTTTAATTCAACTATTAGTGCCGGGTACTCATTTTGATATTCTGGGTTTGGAATGAAAACAAAATCAGCAAAGCCTCTGCCAGTCGGCAATTCCCGAATTGGCTTAAAATAATACTGCATTGCACAAAGATAAGCGATCGCCAGCACGCTGCTCAATGAATTTTCATTATTATATTGAATCTTTATGATAATTCTATCATAGCACACTTTGAGCTTGCTGTCATTTGATTCACAGTTCAATTTAAATAAAAAATCGACAGACCCTCCTGCTATGGAAGATCTGTCGATTCTACTTATGCTTTTTTAAGATGATTATGCTTTTTCTTTACTTTCTTCACTCTCATCATTATGGAGGAGCACCACATGAATCTCTTCTGCTTTCTGTCCCTCGGTTTGTGTCACTTCAATATGAAGCTTCTGCGGCTTATTGTTTTGATTTTCTTTGTCCTTTTCGGAATCTTCTTCCTCTGAAACAGGATTTTCAAAATCAAATGAATCGCCTACTTCCGGAATCTTTCCAATCTGCTCGGTAATCCATCCGTTGATAGTAGAAGCTTCTGTCTCGGTGTTGATGGAAAACTGCTCAAAGAAATCGTCTAAATCCATGTCCTCTGGAACGATGAAGCTTCCATCATCTAACTTTTTGATGCCAGCCTCTACCTCATCATGCTCATCCCAGATATCACCTACAAGCTCCTCTAAGATATTTTCCATGGTAACAATACCCTCTGTACCGCCAAACTCATCCACAACAACAGCGATATGAAGCTTTGTCTGCTGGAACTTCTTTAAAAGCTCGGAGATCTTGACTGTAGGCGGAATGAACTCAGCCGGCTTCATGATCGTTTCGATTGACTTTGTAGTTCCTGCCACATAGTTATGGAAATCTTTCTCGTACAAGATACCAATAATATCATCAATCGTATCTTTGTATACAGGGATTCTGGAATAGCCAGATGTCTTGAACACATCTGCAATTTCTTCGTTTGGCGTTGTGATATCAACTGCTGTAACATCAACACGCGGTGTAATGATGTCTCCTGCCTGAAGATCATTGAACTCGATCACGTTGTGAATCAGCTCACTCTCATTACTGTCAAGTCCACCGACCTGCTCAGCCTCATCTACTATTGTAAGAAGCTCATTCTCGGTGATTCCATTCGTTGTGCCGCTGACTTTTAAAAGCTTTCCTACACTGCTCTTTAACTTGATCAGAAGGAAATTCACCGGCTTTAAAACAGTAATTAGAATATTGATAATTGGAGCAACAGTTATTGCAAATTTTTCTGGACATTCCTTTGCCAGACTCTTTGGCGTGATTTCACCAAAAACTAAAGTAATCACTGTCATAAAAATAGTTGATACAGTAGCTCCATTTGATCCGAGCCATCCTACAAAGAGAAGTGTTCCAATTGTTGTTGCTGCAATGTTTACAACGTTATTTCCTACAAGTGTACTTGAAATCAATTCATCATAATTCTCTGCAAGCTTGTATGCAAGCTTTGCTTTTTTGTTGCCTTCTGCTGCCATATTTTTTAATCTCGGCTTATTCAGCGAGGAAAAGGCCGTCTCTGTTGCAGAGAAAAAGGCAGAACCCATCATTAATAATATTAAAGCGACCACCAGGGTCATACTGTGACTATCCATAAAGGATACTATGCACCTCCATACTAAAATTAAACTAATGTCAGGATCACAACTAGCTGACCCTGACATCGTATTTTACAAAAACTCAGGTAACTATTTACTTCAAAATCAATCCTTGAAGTTAAAATATGCCTTTGCATTGTTGTAGCTGATACCCTCGATAATGTTCTTTAATGCCTTCTTATCGTATGGATACTCGCCGTTCTCTACCCAGCCTCCTACTAACTCACACAGGATACGGCGGAAATACTCGTGTCTTGTGTAGGATAAGAAGCTTCTGGAGTCAGTCAGCATACCAACAAAGTTTCCAAGCAGACCAAGGTTTCCAAGGCTTACCATCTGGTTGATCATACCTGACTTATTATCATTGAACCACCATGCAGAACCGTGCTGGATCTTGCCTACTGCCTCGCTGTCCTGGAAGCAGCCCATAATGGTACCGATGATCTCGTTGTCAGCTGGATTTAAGGAATACAGAATTGTCTTTGGCAGCTCGTTTGTAGTGCTGAGTGCATTTAAGAAATCAGCTAACTGAGCTGCTGTTGCATCATTATTGATGGAATCGTATCCTGTATCTGGTCCCAACTGGTTATAGCGGAAGGTATTGTTGTCGCGCTTGCAGCCATAATGCATCTGCATTACCCATCCACGGCGATGATACTCTCTTCCTACATGAATCATAAATGCTGTCTTATACTGGTCAATTTCAAGCTGAGTCAACTTTTCACCGTTAACCTTCTTCTGGAAGATTGCCTCAACTGCTTCCTCGCTTGCCGGCTGATATACAACATAATTTAAACCATGGTCAGATACGCAGCACTTCATGGAATCAAAAAATTCCATACGGTTGTCAATTGCTGCTAACAAGCTCTTTACACTGTCTACCTTGATTCCAGATACACAAGCTAACTTCTGTACATACTCTAAGAAATCTGGCTTCTCAATGTTCATTGCCTTATCTGGTCTCCATGCCGGATATACCTTGAAATCTACAGTCTCATCTGCAGCGATCTTCTTATGCCACTCAAGGCTGTCAATCGGATCATCAGTGGTGCAGATTACCTTTACATTAGACTTACGGATGATATTTCTAACAGTCATAGAATCCTCAGCAAGCTTTGCGTTACAGATATTCCATACTTCTTCTGCAGTATCACCATTTAATACACCGTGATAATCGAAGTATCTCTGCAGCTCTAAGTGACTCCAATGATACAGCGGGTTTCCGATTGCCTTTTCAAGAGTCTCTGCCCACTTCTGGAACTTCTCTCTGTCAGTTGCATCTCCTGTGATGTACTTCTCGTCGATACCGTTAGAACGCATCTGACGCCACTTGTAGTGATCGCCGCCAAGCCATACCTGAGTGATGTTCTCAAACTTGCGGTCCTCATAGATTTCCTTCGGGTTAATATGGCAGTGATAGTCGATGATCGGCATATTTTCTGCGTAATCATGGAACAGCTCTTTTGCTGTATCAGTTGTCAGAAGGAAATTTTTCCCCATAAATGTTTTCATAATAATATCCTATCCTTTCTTAGTCTTAAAAAT
>QWCN01002907.1_pt1 | contig 21235 bp, 19 predicted proteins | sample 1972711 | NCBI WGS metagenome assembly QWCN01 (sample SAMN09866707, study PRJNA288562) | Human gut metagenome isolate term1_stool, whole genome shotgun sequencing... | isolation source: gut | host: Homo sapiens | place: USA: California
CGACGGAACCCTTTTGCGCATTTTTCAGGAATTGAATGCGGATGCAGACTATGAGAACCTGTGTATCGACAGCACGAGCATCAAAGCACATCCGCAGAGTGCGGGTGCAAAAAGGGGGGTGTAAATTCGGAAAACAACCAGTTTATCGGTGTAAGTCATGGTGGAAAGACTACAAAAATCCATGCTGTTGTGGATGCATTGGGAAATCCCGTCCACTTTCTGCTTACCGGCGGAAACATCTTTGATGCCAGTGTCGCCGTCGATCTGCTTTCGGAAGTGAAAATTTCCGGAAGCAACATTCTGGGTGATAAGGCATATGGAACAAAGTCTATTCGCGCCTATATTGCAGAGCAGGGAGCATCATATACGATCCCACCCAAAAGCAATGTGGTCGAGCCATGGTTTTGTGATTTCCACACTTATAAGGAGCGCCACCTGATCGAGTGCTTCTTCAATAAACTCAAAGTTTTTCGCAGGGTCGCTACACGCTATGATAAGCTTGCTGTGTCCTTTCTTGCTTTTGTCCATCTTGCTTCCATTTGGATTTTGTTGAAATAGCACAAGAATATTGTGTTTTCAGATACGCTCTAATTGGAGTTCAGTATAAAGATGTAAAAATTGGGCAGTTCCTATCCGGAGCTGCCCATCATTTATTCCCCGTCCACAAACGTCTTCTTGCGGAACAGGAAGGAAATGCACCAAAGACCTGCCAGCCCAACGACGGTGTAAATGATCCGGCTGAGCAATGCGCCGGAGCCGCCGAAGAGCCAGGCTACCAGATCAAACCGGAAAATGCCTACCAGCCCCCAGTTGATACAGCCGATGATGGACAAAATAAGCGCAAGGGTATCCATATTCTTACCTCCATTTCACATTGATAGGATGCGCACTTTTTTTCATTTTATCACGAAATCATTGCAAAATTCCGGTGCTTCCGTTATAATAAAGCAAGATGCACAGAAAGGAAAATTTTGCAATGACGACATTATATGAAGGCGCGTTTGCCAAAGTGAATTTAACGCTGGACGTTCTGGGAAAGCGGGCGGATGGCTACCATGATTTGCAGAGCGTGATGCAGACCGTCTCCATCCGGGACGACGTGGAGATCGACGTGGGGACGGGAAAGCCCTGGCGGCTTCTTTGTTCCGTGGAGGGGATTCCCACCGACGAAAAGAATTTGGCCTGGAAGGCGGCGAAAGTTTACTGCGACGCCATGGGCAAAGACCCGGAGGGCCTGGAAATTCGCATTGTCAAGCGCATTCCCTCCGGGGCAGGCCTGGGCGGCGGCAGCGCCGACGCGGCCGCGGTGCTGCGGGCGCTGAACCGGCACTATGGCGATCCGCTGTCCGTTCTGGCGCTGGCGGAGCTGGGGGCGCAGGTGGGCAGCGACGTTCCCTTCTGCGTTGTGGGCGGCACGGCCATGGTGGAAGGCCGGGGCGAGCGCTTAAGAAAGCTTCCGGACATGCCCGACTGCATTTTTGTGGTCTGCAAGCCGGATTTCTCCGTGTCCACGCCGGAGCTGTACCGGAAAATCGACACCGTGGCGATTCCCCACCGCCCGGACAATCAGGCTATGGAAAGCGCACTGCTGGCCGGAGATCTGGGGAAGGTGGCGGAGAACGTATACAACGTCTTTGACCCGGTGGTCACGTCGGAGCATCTGGAACTGAATTACATCAAGTCCATCTGCAACAGCTACGGCGCGCTGACGGAGCAGATGACAGGCTCCGGTTCCGCGATTTTTGCCATTTTGCCCAGCTTTGAGTACGCCGCCGTGGTGTGCAATATGCTGAAAGAAAACTATCCGAATATCTATATTGCCAAACCTGTATAATTCTGGCATTTACCGTCCATACTGGAAGTATTTCCGTATGGACGGTGTTTTTTATGAAGAAGCTTTTGAAACGAATCGGTATCTGCCTGGTGCTTGCCGCGTCCGTGTGGTGCGGATCGCTGCTGGCCGACCGACAGAGACTGAACGACGGGCTGATCCGCTTCCACGTGGTCGCCAATTCCGACAGCGAGGAAGACCAGTCCGTCAAATTGCAGGTGCGGGACGCCGTGCTAAATAGCCTTCAAAGCGACCTGAACAAAATCGCCGACGTAAACGAGGCGAGGGCGTACTTACAGGCCAAGCTGCCCCAAATTCAGGCCGTCGCCAACAGCGTCCTGGAAGCGACGGGGTGCGACTGCGAGGCGGTGGTAACGCTATGTAAGGAAGCCTTCGACACCCGCTATTACGACACCTTTACCCTGCCCGCCGGGATTTACGAGGCGCTGAGAATCACCATCGGCGAGGGGGAGGGGCATAACTGGTGGTGCGTGGCGTTCCCCAGCCTGTGCCTGAGCGCGACCTCCGAGGAGTTTGCGTCCAGGGCGGCGGGAGCGGGCTTCCCGGACAGCCTTACCGGCGCGCTGGACGGGGAAGAAAAGTATGAAATGCGCTTTTTCCTGCTGGATGCCCTGGGAGAGCTGGAAAAAATATTATTTGCAGGGTGAATCCCGCTCTGTTCATTGCGCTTGATTTGTGGTATCATGGACAAAAAAGAGAAGGGGGTGGGCGTATGCTGCACCTTTTGCTTGGCACGGACTGGACGGCCAACCGGGACGAAGTTATGAAGCGCATCGCGGCGGACATTGCCGGGAGAAAGGGAAACCGCATTCTGATGGTTCCCGAACTCATCAGCCACGAAACGGAGCGGCGGCTGTGCGCCGCCGGGGGAGATACGGCCAGCCGGTATGCCGAGGTGCTGTCCTTTACCCGACTTGCCAGGCGCGTGGCGGATGCCATGGGAAGCGCCGCGGAGGAATGTCTGGACAACGGCGGCCGGGTGGTGGCCATGGCGGCGGCGGCCAAGAATCTGGCCAGCCGCCTGAAAGCCTATGCCGCCGTGGAGACGAAGCCGGAGTTTCTCACCGGCCTCATTGACGCCGTGGACGAATTCAAGCGCTGCTGCATTTCCTCCGGTGACCTGAGCCGCGCCGCCGGGGAGACGGAGGGCAGTCTCGCGCAGAAGCTGGAAGAGCTGTCGCTTCTGATGGAGAGCTACGACGCTCTGTGCAGCCGGGGCAAGCGCGACCCACGAGATCAGATGACGTGGCTTTTGGAGCAGATGGAGCAGGGGGATTTTGCAAAGGAGCATGTATTCTACATAGACGGCTTCCCGGATTTCACCCGGCAGCATCTTGCCATTCTGGAGCATCTCATTCAGGCGTCCCCCGACGTGACGGTGAGCCTGAACTGCGACCGGGAGAGCTCCCACCTTCTGGCCTTTGAAAAGGCGGGGGATACGGCGTCTCAGCTGCTTCGCTGCGCCCGCCGCGCCGGGGTGGAGGTGAAAATCGAAACCGTTCCCGGAAAGCGCCTGCCCCTTTCTCCCCTGCGGGAGGGGCTGTTTCAGGGCGCAATCAGCCGGGGGGCGGCGAGCGGGTGCCTGGACGTGTTCCGGGCGGAATCGCCGTACCTCGAGTGTATGGGCGCGGCGGAGAGGATTCGCTTTCTTCTCGCCGCCGGGTGCCGCTGCCGGGATATTACGGTGGTCTGCACCGATATGACGGTGTATCAGCCCCTGGTGAATCTGGTATTTCACCGGCTCCATATTCCCGTGTACCAGTCCGGAACCGAGGACATTCTGCAAAAAAGCGTCATTGCCACGGTGCTGACGGCGCTGGATGCTGCCTTAAGCGGCTTCGACCAGAAAAGCGTTCTGCGCTATCTCCGTTCCGCCCTGTCCCCCGTTGACCCGGACACCTGTGACCGGATTGAGAATTACGCCATCATCTGGGGCATCCGGGGGCAGAAGTGGGCGCAGAGCTGGGAAAACCATCCGGACGGCCTCAGCGGCGTGTGGACGGAGGACGACCGAGACCGCATGGAGGAACTGAACACCGCGCGGGAACTGGCCGTTGCGCCGCTGACGCGGCTCTGGCAGGGCTTCCGGGACGCTTCCGACCTGCGGGGGCAGGTGCTGGCACTGTACGGCTTTCTGGAGGATATTTCCCTGGAAATGCGCCTTTCCCGCATGGCGCAGGCGCTGGACGCCGCCGGGGACAACCGGGGCGCGCAGATCCTGAACCAGTTGTGGGAAATCCTTCTGGGGGCGCTGGAACAGATGTATGACGTGCTGGGGGACACCCATTGGGAGGGGGAGCAGTTTATCCGCCTTTTCCGGCTGCTGCTGAGCCAGTACGACGTGGGAACCATCCCACCGGTGCTGGACGCGGTGCAGGTCGGCCCTGTGTCCGCCATGCGCTGTCATCAGGAAAAGCATCTGATCGTGCTGGGGGCGGAGGAAGGCAAGCTCCCCGGCTATTCCGGTTCCGCCGGTGTCCTGACCGATCAGGAGCGGGTCACCCTCCGGGAGTTGGGCGTACCCCTCACCGGCGGCGCCATGGAGGGCGTACAGGCGGAATTTGCGGAGATTTACGGCTGCTTCTGCGGCGCTATGGCGTCCGTCAGCGTGTTCTGCTCCGGTGACCAGCCGTCCTTCGTCTATCGCCGCCTTTGCGAGCTTGCGGGCGGGGAGCAGCAGGTGAAAAATACCCTGGGCTTTGCCCCGGCGGATGGGCCGGAAGCGGGGGCGTACCTCGCCCGGTGGGACGCCGGGGATGCCGCCGGTCGGCTGAACGTCCGGGATACATATTCGGAAACCTGCCATCGGCGGGATTACCGCTTCGGAAAGGTGGAGCGGGAAACCATTGGCAAACTCTATGGCTCGACGCTGAATCTTTCCGCCTCTCAGATCGACCGGCAGGCGGAGTGCCGCCTGTCCTACTTCCTCAAGTACGGCCTTCAGGTGCAGGAGCGGAAGGAAGCCGCCATCGACCCGGCGGAATTCGGAACCTATGTCCACGCGGTGCTGGAAAATTCCGCCCGCCGCATTGGGGAGCTGGGGGGATTCCACAGGGTTTCCTTAGAGGAAACACTGAAAATCGCCCATGGCTTCAGCGAGGAATACGCCCGGGAGCATTTCAGCCAGATCGAGTCGGAACGGGTGACGTATCTGTTCCGCCGTCATATCCAGGAGCTGGACATGGTGGTTCGGGAGCTGTGGCAGGAGCTGAGCCAGGCGGCGTTTGCCCCTGCGGGCTTTGAAGTCGGCTTCGGCGACGGGGAGGGTCTGCCGCCCATCCCAATTCCAAACGGCGGCATGAACGCGGTTCTGCGGGGCTTTATCGACCGGGTGGACACCTGGGACAATGGCGCCAGCCGCTATTACCGGGTGGTGGACTACAAAACCGGCAAAAAGGATTTTGATTACTGCGACGTATTCAACGGCGTGGGGCTGCAAATGCTTTTGTACATGTTCGCCCTGAAAAGCAGCGGAAGCGATATGCTGGGCGACCGCCCGGTGGCCGCCGGGGTGCAGTATTTCCCCGCCCGTGCGCCCTATCTGACCGCCGACGGCAAGCTGACCGCCGAGGAAGCGGAGCAGGAGCGAATTTCCCAGTGGAAGCGGAAGGGGCTGCTTCTGAACGATGAAGCCGTATTGCAGGCGATGGAGCCGGGAGACGCGCCTAAGCGGATGTGCTACAGCGTGAAAAAGGACGGCACCGTTTCCGGCGACCTTGCCGACAGGCAGCAGTTGAAGCTTTTGGAAGGGTACGTGTTCCGGGTGCTGTCCAGGCTGGTGGAGGATATCGTCTCCGGCAATGTGGAGCCGAACCCCTACACCCGGGGCAGCGTCCACGATGCCTGCCGGTTCTGTCCCTATGGCCCCATTTGCCATCCGGCGGCCGTAGAAGGGCGGCGGAATTACAAAATGATGGATGCTCAGCGGTTCTGGGAGGAGATCGGAAAGGAGATGGGAGACCATGGCGGATAAACTGACGCCCCAGCAGCAAATGGCCGTGACCAGCCGGGGCGGCAAGCTGCTGGTTTCCGCAGCCGCCGGTTCCGGCAAGACCAAGGTATTGGTCGACCGGCTGCTGGGCTTTCTGACACAGGAACATGACCCGGCCAACCTGGACGAATTTCTCATCATCACCTACACCAAGGCAGCCGCGTCGGAGCTTCGGGGGAAAATCGCCGCTAAACTGACGGAGGAAATTGCCAGGCAGCCGGAAAACCGGCATTTGCAGCGGCAGATGCAGCGGCTTTTTCTGACGGAAATCTCCACCGTTCACGGATTTTGTTCCGATTTACTTCGGGAATATGCCTATAAACTGGACATTGCGGCGGATTTCCGGGTGGCGGATGAAAACGAGTGCCGGGAAATCCGGGAGACGGTGCTGGAAGGTTTGCTCGACCGCGCCTATGAAACGGCAGGGGACGACCCGGATTTCCGGGCGTTTGTGGACACCCAGGGCGTGGGGCGATCGGATCGACAGGTGCCGGAGCTCGTCGAAAAGGTCTACGACAGCGCCCACTGCCACCTGAATCCGGAGGCGTGGCTGGACAAATGCCTGACCGACGCGGAGGCCGAGGGCATCGGCGACGCCGGGGAGACGGTGTGGGGGCAATACCTGATTCGGGATTTTCGGGAATACCTGGACTGCCAGATGGCGGTGCTTCGGCAATGCGCCGAGAGCGCCGACAGCTGCCCCGGTCTGGAAAAGCCCGCCGTTACTCTGAGAGACGCTTTGTACCAGCTGGAGCAGCTTCGCGCCTGCACGACCTGGGATGATATCGCGGCAAAGCGGGAGCTTCGATTCGGAACGCTTCGGTTTCCCACCAAGAATAACCCCGACCCGGAGCTGACGGAACGGATCAAAGCCGCCTGGTCGGCCTGCAAGGACGGCCTGAGAAAGAAGCTGGTGGGCTTTTCCAACGATTCCGCTCAGGTGCTGGCCGACCTGCATCAGACAGCCGCCGCCCAGCGGGGGCTGGTGGCGCTGGTAAGGCAGTTTGACCGGGATTATTCCGCGGCAAAACGCAGCCGCCGGGTGCTGGATTTCGGGGATTTGGAGCATAAGACCCTGGATTTGCTTCTGGGAAAATCCCGAAGCCAGCCCACCGCCGCCGCCCGGGAGATCGGGCGGCGTTACCGGGAGATCATGGTGGACGAGTATCAGGACTCCAACGGCGTGCAGGACGCGATTTTCGACGCCCTGACCCGGGAGAAGCAGAACTGCTTCATGGTCGGCGACGTGAAGCAGTCCATTTACCAGTTCCGTCTGGCCGACCCGGGCATTTTCCTGGAAAAGTACGAAAAATACGTCCCCGCCCGGCAGGCGGAGCCGTGGCAGGGCAGAAAAATTCTTCTGAGCCATAATTTCCGTTCCGGCGCGGAGGTCATCGACGCGGTGAACGACGTGTTCCACACCTGTATGCGCCCCAAGGTGGGCGGGCTGACCTACGGGGAAGCGGAGGAGCTTCGGGAGGGAATTCCCCACGTGCCGCTGGATGATGCCGTGGAGCTGCATGTGATCGAGACCCGGGACGACCAGTATCCCGAGGAAGCGGCCTTTGTGGCGGAGCAAATCGCCCGGATGCTGCGGGAGGGAATGCCGGTGCGGGACGGTGACCGCCTGCGGCCGGTTCGTCCGGAGGACATCGTCATTCTGCTTCGTTCCCCCGGCAGCGGCGGCGGGTATTTCCAGAAGGCGCTGGAAGCCTGGGGCGTTCGCTGCGCCACGGGGGGTGGCACGGATTTGCTGCAAACCCAGGAGATCGGCACCCTGCGCGCGTTCCTGCAAGTGATCTGGAATCCCCGGCAGGACATTCCGCTGGTCAGTACGCTGGCAAGCCCCATTTTCGGCTTCACCGCCGACGAACTGGCGGCGATCCGAAGTAAGCAAAAAAAGGGCGCGTTCTATGACGCGCTGCTGCTCAGCGACAGTCCGAAGGGAAAAACCTTCCTGAGCACCCTGGACAAGCTGCGCCGGGAAGCAAGGATGAACCCCTTGACGGCGCTTCTGGAAAACTGCTTTGCCCTGACCAGACTGGACAGCGTCTACGCCGCCATGCCCGGCGGAGAGGCGAAAGCCGCCAATATTCAGACGTTTTATCAGCTGGCGGCGGATTTTGAAAGCGGCAATCTGAAGGATTTGGGGCAGTTTTTGGATTTCCTGGACGCCATGGAGGAAAAAGGACTGATTTCGGCGGCACTGTCGCCCGCCGGATGCGTGACCATTATGAGCATCCACAAGTCCAAGGGGCTGGAATTTCCGGTGGTATTCTTAAGCAATCTTTCCCGGCGGTTCAACACGGAAAGCCAGCGCGCCCAGATTCTCTGCGACAAGGATCTGGGGCTGGGGCTTTCCGTGGCGGACAGCGAAAACCGGGTGCGCTATTCCTCCGTCGCCAAGCGTGCCATCGCCGCGAAAATGGCGGCGGAAAGCCTGTCGGAGGAGCTGCGGGTGCTGTACGTCGCCATGACCCGGGCGCGGGATCGCTTGATTATGACCTACGGCGAAAAAAATCCCGGAAAGGTGATTCAGGATATCGCCCTTCGTCAGGATTTTGACGGGGGAGAGCTATTGTGCCGGGAGGCAGCGCGTCCCGGACAGTGGGTTCTGATGGCGGCAGTGCGCCATACCGAGGCGGGGGAGCTGCACGCTCTGGGCGGCCGACCCGGCGAGACAAAATTAGGAGTCCATCCGTGGGTGATTCGTGTTTCGGAAGCCCCGGAACAGGAAAACATCGTGGAGGTGGGGGCAGATGTCCGGCTTCCAATGCCCGACGGCGTGGAGCAGGCGCTGCAAGACGCCCTGTCCTTCCGGTATGCCCACGACGCGGCGACCCGTGCGCCCTCCAAGCAGACGGCGACCAACCGCAAAGGCCGCGCCAAGGACGAGGAAGCGGCGGAGGACACCCAGGAGCCGAGATCCCTGACCCGGGATTTCCGCCGCCCGTCCTTCCTGGCAGAAAGCCGCGGCGGCAAGGCCTACGGCAGCGCCATTCATGCCGTACTGCAATACCTGCGCTATGAAAACTGCGGCAGCGAGGACGAAGTAAAGGCGGAGATCGACCGCCTGGTTTCTCAGAAATTCATCACCGAGGAACAGGGAAAACTGGCGGACAGCGGGAAAATCGCGGCGTTTTTCGATACGGAAATCGGCCGGAAGCTCCGCGCCGGATGCTATTGCCTGCGGGAATTCAAGTTCTCCATCCTCGACGACGGCAGTCATTACGGTGACGGCCTGGAGGGAGAACAGGTGCTGTTGCAGGGCGTCGTGGACTGTGCGCTGCTGGAAAAGGATGGCATCATCGTGCTGGATTTCAAAACCGATCATGTCACGGAAAGCACGGTGGCCGGGGCGGCAGAACGCTACCGGCTCCAGGTGCAGACCTACGCCGAAGCCCTGAGCCGCATTTATGAAATGCCGGTCAAGGCAAAGTATCTCTATTTCTTCCAGCTGGGAAGATTTATGGAAGTATAAAGAATTTACGGGCGCCCGGAATTCCGGGCGCCCGTTCGCCGTCAACGGCAGTTCTTGTTCTGAGACTGGTTCTCGCTGCGGTTTTCGCTGCGGTTCTCAGTGCGGTTCTCTTTCTCGTTCTTATTCTGGTTGCTGTTCTGATTTCTGTTCTGGTTATTCATACTTTTCTTCCTCCGAAATCTATATCGCGGTTTTGCCGCTGACATAGCTTGCCCGGAAATTCAGGATTTATCCTTGGCTTTGAAAATCAGGCTGGCGATCAGTCCCGATAAAATGGCGGCGGTGATGCCTCCGGCGGAGGCTTTCAGCCCTCCGGTGAATATGCCGAGAAAACCATCCTTCTGCACCGCCTCCTTGACGCCCTTGGCAAGGGTGTTGCCGAAGCCTGTCAGGGGGACGGAAGCGCCTGCCCCGGCAAATTCCGCAAGGGGCTGATATACCCCCACCGCGCCCAGAAGCACGCCGATGACCACGTAGCTCACCAGAATCCGCGCCGGAGTCAGCTTGGTTTTGTCAATGAGAATCTGACCGATGAGACAGAGTAAGCCGCCGATCAGAAAAGCTTTTACATAGTCCATATTACGTTCCTCCCGCAATGCACACTGCGTGACAGACCCCGGGAATGGGAAGCCCCTGCTGGGTGGAGGTGGGGGAGAGCAGTGCGCCCGTGCCGCAAAACAGTATTTTCTTCAGTTTTCCCCCGTTCAGCTGCCCCAGAAGGTAGCCGCACAGGGTGATGGCGCTGCACCCGCAGCCGGAGCCGCCGGCGTGGACGTCCTGTTTGTCATTGTCGAAAACCAGGGTTCCGCAGTCCGTCAGCTTCCCGCCCAGAGAGACCCCGTCCCGCCGGGCAAGCTCCAGAAGCAGTTCCTTGCCCAGCTGCCCCAGATCGCCGGTGACGATGAGGTCAAAGTCCTCAGGGGCGGCCTTCATGTCGTCAAAGTGGGCTTTGATGGTGGCATAGGCGGCGGGGGCCATGGCCGCGCCCATGTTGTTGGCGTCCTTGATGCCAAGGTCGGTGACGGTGCCGACGGTGCAGCCGGTGATCCGGGGGCCATGGCCTTCGCTGCGCACCAGCGCCGCTCCGGAGCCGGTGACCGTCCACTGGGCGGTGGGCGTCCGCTGCCCGCCGTAGCCCAGAGGGAAGCGGTATTGCCGCTCGGAGGAGGCAAAGTGGGACGAGGTCATGGCCACCGCGTTGTCCGCGAAGCCGCCGCCCACAGCCATGGAGGACAGCAGCAGACTTTCCGCCATGGTAGAGCAAGCGCCGTACAGCCCCAGGTGGGGGATACCCAGATTGCGCAGGGTGAAGGACGAACCGATGCACTGGTTCAGAAGGTCGCCGGAGAAAACAAGGTCGAAGTCTTCCATCTTCATGTTGGCTTTTTCGGCCAGCTTCCCGAGCGCCAGCTTCTGCATCTGCTTTTCGCCCTGCTCCCAGGTTTTTTGGCCGAAATAGGTATCCTGAGATGTGACGTCGAAGGTATGGGCAAGAGGACCTTCGGACTCTTTTTTCCCGGCCACGCTTGCCCAGTGGGTAATGACCGGTGGGTTTGGCAGAAGGAAGCTCTGCCGTCCCCGCTTTTGATTTGCCATAAAAACACCTGCTTTTCGTTTTTCTGTGGAACCGAGGTGCTTCTAGTATGTGCCGGGCTTGCTTTTGTGATTCAATTCGATAAAAAACCCAGACGTCAAAAATCTGACGTCTGGGAAATTATTGCAGAAGATGTCACACCATTCTCCGTGCGCCGTAGTAGTGCTGCGCCCAGTAGCCACTGGTGAGGTCAGAATAGGAGACCGTGGAGCGGGAATTGGGGGAATGGATGAACTGGCCGCCGCCAACGTAAATGCCCACATGGGAAATGCCGCTGGCATATGTACCGGCAAAGAAAACGATATCGCCGGGCTGCAAGCTGTCCTTATCCACGTAAGTACCCTGATTGTACTGGTCGGCGGGGGTGCGGTAGGGGGAGAAGCCCAGCTGTTTCAGAACATAGTACACGAAGCCGGAGCAGTCGAAGCCGCTGGGAGAAGCGCCGCCGTAAACGTAGGGGGTACCCAAATACTTCTGTGCTTCCGCAACGATGTCGGAACCGGCGGCGGAGGGGGCAGAACCGGCGGAGGAAGAACCCGCAGAGGCGGAGCTTCCCGCAGATACGGTGCCGTTCAGCGCGGCGGCGCTGGGGGCGACGCCGGTGGACTTGCCGAGACGATAGAATTTAGGGCTGTTGGGAGATGCCTGATTTTCGTAGGGAATTTCCGTCAGGCGCAGATAGTCGCTGCGGATATAGCAGATGCTGCTATTGTAGATGACCTTGTACCAGCCGTTGTTCAGGCCGAGAATGTAGCATTTCTCGCCGCTGGAAGCGACGGCCACTTTTCCGTAGGTAGTGGAGGGGCCGGAGCGCAGGTTGACGCCGCTGCCGGAAACCTCGCCATAGCCAAGCTCGGCGTTTTCCCGGGTAAGTACCTTCAGATAGTCCTGGTGCATGTAGCCGACTTGCAGATTGTAATTGACCTTGAACCACTCGCCGGTTTTGCTGATGACCGCCACGCAGTCATTGCGGGGGGCATAGACAAGGGTCGCGGAACTTGCGTTGGGTTCGCTGCGAAGCCGCAGGGAGCTTGCGTTAACAAAGCCGATGCCGTACATGGTTTCTTCTGCGGCGAATGCGGTGATGGACATGGCGCCGATACACAGCACCAGTGCCAGCACCATGCTAAGGATTCTTTTGATCTTCATACTTTTGCCTCCGTCTTTGGTAGGCAGCCTAAAGTGAGACTGCGGGGAACTCCGATATCATCCGGATATCGGGGAAAGGGGTGAATTATTTACCGGCCAGTGCGCGTTCCAGCCAGACACAGCCAAAGTCAAGGGCGGTGTACAGGCCGTCTTTTTCGCTCTTCTTCACGATCCGGTCGCGGCTTCTGGCGGTGGGGTCGGTCAGCTGGAGCTGCACGGAAACCCGGGTGGCAACGTCCAGATCGTTCACCTTCCTGGTCTCAAGAACCTGAAGCATAACGATGTGACTGTCGGCCATGGAGCCGTAGTAAATCAAGTTGTCCTTCCGCATCAGCGGATGTCCTTTATACATCAGAACTGCATTTTCATCAGCCATCAAAGGTACCTCCTATGCAAAATGTAATCAGATTGTAACATACTGTAATGAGAATGTCAAGCTTTTTGTTGGAAACGGTCGGGAAACGACCCTTGTTAACATAACTTTTCCTGAAAAAAGGTTGAAAAACGGAAAGACGGAGGGGGAAAGTATGAGATTGTCAAGGTGCATGTCGGCCGCATTTGTTTGCATATTTCAGGGGAAGCTCTGATTAAATCGACGAGAGCTGGCGGCAGAAGATTTTGGCTCAGCCGAAAGTTCTGAAAGCGGCGGAATACTTTGTGTATTTCCCGCTTTCAGAACTGCGCGGATGGGGCAAAAGATTCGCCGCCAGCCGAAGGCGATTTATTCAGAGGTTCCCCAAGCTCACGGCCAAAAAGCAAGGGGCTTTTGCCTTGGCAAAAGCCCCTTGGGCTGGGATGGTCAGAACGGGATTATTGGGCTTCCTTCCTGAAGAGGTACTCGCGCACCAGCACCTGCATCAGCTCGTCCCGGTCGATTTTGCAGATCATGCTCCGGGCGTTGTTGTAGTTGGTGATATAGGTGGGGTCCTCGGTGAGCAGGTAGCCGACGATCTGGTTGACGGGGTTGTAGCCTTTTTCGGTGAGGGCTTCATACACATTCCGGAGAATACGGCGCATATTCTCTTTGTCATCGCTGGGAACGGTGAATTTTACAGTGTCCTTATCCGTCATGGTTTCAGCCTCCTTTTATATTTGTACTGCCGTCATTATAACCGAATTGTTTCAGGCTGTAAAGCCCCGAAATTGGAATTTTTTGTGAATCTTAGCGGAATTCTAGCCAAAGTCTCTCAATTATCTCAGCGCAGCGTCCAGCTTTTCCTTCAGCGCGGCCAGAACCTTGGTCACCACGGCTTCGGAGTCCGTATCGGTGAGGGTGCGGTCATCCGCCCGCAGCTCCAGGGAAAAGGCCATGCTCTTCTTGCCCTCGGGAACACCGGGGCCGCGGTAGATGTCGAAGAGCTTCACGTCCCGCAGCAGCTTTCCGGCAGCGGCGGTGATGACGGCTTCCGCCTGGGCGACGGTGACATCCTCGGAGCAAATGAGGCTCAGGTCACGGGACACGGTGGGATACTTGGGCAGAGGGGTATAGGTGGCGTCGGGCAGCTGCATATCGAACAGCTTGGTGAAATCGATCTCGGCGCAGTAAACGTCGGCGTCGATGCCGTAGTTGGCAGCCACCAGAGGATGCACCTGACCCATCACGCCCACGTCCACGCCGTCGATGCTCACCTTGGCGCAGCGGCCGGGGTGGTAGCTGGGGTTGTCCTTCACGGCGGTGTACGCCGCCGTCTTCAGCCGCAGACCGGTGAAGACGGCTTCCAGCTCGCCCTTCAGGGTGAAGAAGGTCTCGCCTGCGCCGTAGGTGCCGAGAACCAGCATCTTCGGCTCCCGGGGCAGAGGCTGACCGGCTACAGGCAGGTAGATCTTCGCCAGCTCGTAGAGCTTCACGGCCTTGTTATGGTAGGCGTTGTTCCGGGAGAGAATTTCCAGCATAGAGGGCAGGGCGATGGTGCGCATGATGGAGGTGTCCTCGCCCAGAGGGTTCTGGATGCGCAGAGCATTCCGCAGGGGAGAATCGGCGGGCAGGCGAATCTGGTCGAAAACGGTGGGGGAGACGAAGGAATAGGTGATGATCTCGCTGTAGCCCATGGCGCGGCACAGGGTTCCGGCCTTGGCTTCCAGCTTCATCACGGGGGAATAGCCGCCCTGGGTAGAGGTCTTGAAGGCGGTGGTGGGAATCTCGTTGTAGCCGTAGGAACGACCCACTTCCTCGGCGATATCCGCCATCAGGTTCAGGTCGGGACGGAAGGAGGGAACCAGAATGGTGTCGCCCTCCACCGGGATTTCAAGCCGGTTCAGGTACTTGACCATGTCCTCCTTGGAGATATTGGTACCCAGCAGACGGTTGATCTTCTCCGGCTCCAGAGGCAGCGTTTTTTCCTCGGGAACGTAGTTGATCACATCAATGGTGCCGTTCAGCACGTCGCCGCAGCCCAGCATTTCCACAAGCTCGCAGGCGCGCTGCACGGCGGGGACGGTCATCATGGGGTCAAGACGCTTCTCAAACTTGCCGGAGGCCTCGGTGCGCATACCCAGCGCCAGAGCGGTCTGGCGGATGGAGGTGCCGTTGAAGTTGGCGGACTCGAAGACCACCATGGCGGTGTCGTCCTTGATCTCGGAGTTTTCGCCGCCCATGATACCCGCAAGGCCGATGGGCTTATTCTCGTCGGCGATGACCAGCATACCGGCCTTCAGATTGCGCACGCTGCCGTCCAGAGTGGTCAGGGTCTCGCCGTCCTCGGCTTCCCGCACCACGATCTTGCCGGAGGAAACATAGCGGTAATCAAAGGCGTGCATGGGCTGACCGTATTCCAGCATGACGTAGTTGGTGATGTCCACGATGTTATTGATGGGACGCACGCCGTTGGCGCGCAGCCGCCGGCGCAGCCACTTGGGGGAGGGGGCGATCTTTACGTTGGCAACCATCCGGGAGGTGTAGCGGTTGCACAGCTTCGTTGCGGGGACGTCCACGTCCAGATGGTCGTAAATATCCCCGGCGTCGGAGCCGTGAACCACAGGCTCGTGATGACGCATGGGCTTGCCGAAGGCGGCGGCAGCTTCCCGGGCAAGGCCGATGATGCTGTAGCAGTCGGGGCGGTTGTTGGTGATCTCAAAATCCACAACGGTGTCGTCGTTGCCGATGACGAGGTTGATGTCCTCACCGATGGTGCAGTCTTCGTCGTTGAGAATCCAGATGCCGTCGGCGAACACACCGGGCAGATCATTCTGGGTCAGACCCAGCTCGGCGAAGGAGCAGAGCATACCGTTGGACACTTCGCCCCGGAGCTTGCCCTTGGTGATGTGGACGCCGCCGGGGAGCCAGGAGTTATGCAGCGCCGCGGGTACCAGATCGCCCTCGTGGACGTTCTGCGCGCCGGTGACGATCTGCACGGGAGCGTCGCCCCCCACGTCCACCTGGCAAATCCACATATGATCGGAGTTGGGATGGCGCACCATGGACAGAACCTTGCCCACGACCACGTTTTTGATCTCCGCGTCCAGCCGCTCCCAGGTTTCCACCTTCTGACCGAAGACGGTCAGGGTCTCCACGAATTCCTTATCGGAGATGTTAGACAGGTCTACGAATTCCTCGTTCAGCCATTTTCTGTTGAGTTTCATTGTTTTTCCCTCCTTAGAACTGGTTCAGGAACCGGATGTCGTTGTCGAAAATCAGTCTCAGGTCGTTGATCTTCATGCGGCCCATGGCCATACGCTCCAGACCCATGCCGAAAGCGAAGCCGGAATATTTTTCGGGGTCGATGCCGCAGTTTTCCAGAACCGTGGGGTGTACCATACCGGCGCCCAGCAGTTCAATCCAGCCCTCGCCGTGGCAGGTGGAGCAGACCTGACCGTCAATTTCGCCGGTGCCATGGCACTTGTGGCACTGCATGTCCATTTCACAGCTGGGCTCGGTGAAGGGGAAGTGATGGGGACGGAACCGCATCACGGCGTCCTCGCCGTATATTTTCCGCATGATGGTGGTCAGCGCACCCTTCAGGTCGCCCATGGTGATGTTCTCCGCCACCACCAGACCCTCGATCTGATGGAACATGGGGGAGTGGGTCGCGTCGGCCTCGTCCTTGCGGAATACGCGGCCGGGAGCCAGCATACACAGCGGGGGCTTGTGCTTTTCCATGTAGCGGATCTGCATGGGGCTGGTCTGGGTGCGGAGCAGGACGCTGTCGTCGTCGGTGAAATAGAAGGTATCGGAGCGGTCACGGGAAGGATGGCCTTCCTCAATGTTCAGCCGGGTGAAGTTGTAGTCTGCCAGCTCCACCTCGGGGCCGTCAACCACCTGATAGCCAAGACCCACAAAGATGTCCTTGATGGTTTGCAGCACCTGATTCATGGGGTGCTGATGGCCGATGGACACGGTCTTGCCGGGGATAGTCACGTCGATGGACTCGGCAGCCAGTTTGGCTTCCAGGGCGGCGGCGTGGATGTCCGCCTTCCGCTTTTCCAGCTCCTCCTCGATGCTTGCCCGGACGGAGTTTGCCAGCTGACCCATGACGGGGCGCTCCTCGGCGGAGAGCTTGCCCATCTGCTTTAAGACGGCGGTCAGCTCGCCCTTCTTGCCCAGCAGCCTGACGCGAAGCTCTTCCAGAGCCGCCGGGGTGGCGGCAGCCTCCAGGGCTGTCAGGGCATTGGCTTTGATTTGCTCTAACTGTTCTTTCATGTTCATTCCTCCTGAAAGGTCTAGGGAACCTCTGAATAAATCGTCTTTGGCTGAGCAGCGGATCTTTTGCCCCCAGCCTGCGGTATGAAAAATGGGAAATACATACAGTATTCCCGCATTTTCCATACCTTGCCTGGAGACAAAATCTCTCGCTGTCAGCTCTCGCCGATTTAATCAGAGCTTCCTTTACTACAAAAAAATAGACCCTCCATCCCACAATCGGGACGAAAGGCATTCCTTCCGCGGTACCACCCGCAATTCGCCGAAACGGCGCGCTTTTCGGATGCAGACACATCCAAGACCGTTAACGCAGTCACGCGGCCAACTCTACTTTTCGTTCAAGCGGCAGCTCCTGGGAGAAAGCCCGGCATTGCACGCAAGCGGATCTCACCATCCCGCTCTCTCTGACGCCGCAAACCAACACAAGGCAGCCCATTCAACGCTTTTTTCCATATCCTTGTTATACTAGCATATGCAACCCAAATATGCAAGTGCTTTTGCACAAAAAGGGGCAAAAAATCTTATGGATGCCGGCCTCGCTTATTTATCAGGAACCGACACCTTTTTCCCAATCCGCATTGAAAAATCGCCGAGCATGAAAGGAAGGTACATTCTGATAAAGTTAACAATGGGAATGTTGAACACAAGCATGATCGGGAAGAGATATACCCAGGGGAAGCTCCATCCGAAATGGTTAATGACCCAGATTTTAATGGACAGGTGGACAGGAAAAGGCAGGGAGTCTGGCAGGAGATAGGGCGGCGTGTTGCTATTCGCAAAACACAAGCTATTTGAGAAGCGGAGGGCGTTGCATATTTTCCCATACTTTCCAAAGAAATCCCTTGACAGGCGGCTGGTTCGATGCTATAATATTCCCCGTGGTGACTGAATGCACCCGTGATTTTCATGGGCCTTTAGCTCAGTTGGTCAGAGCCTCCGGCTCATAACCGGATCGTCCCGGGTTCAAATCCCTGAAGGCCCACCAGATTCTTTAGGCCTTCCGCCTTCAATATATAGGGGTATAGCTCAATTGGTAGAGCGGCGGTCTCCAAAACCGTAGGCTCTGGGTTCAAGTCCTAGTGCCCCTGCCAAGATCACCGAACAGATTTTGTTCGGTGATCTTCTTTTTTCCCCTGCTTTTAATTGCTTTTACCGTACCAGAAATTCGGGTTTCGCCCACCCGATTTTTCGCTGTTTTGTGTTTTCCCTTATTTTTTCCCTTATTGGGAAGAATTTGTTTCCCTTATGGATTCATAGAATCTCTGCATTCTTGTGGCACTATCCCGCTTCATTTTTTCTGTTACATGACCGTAAACGTCCAGTGTAAAAGCTGCTGTGGCATGGCCTAAGTTGGCCTGCACGGTTTTAATGTCGTCCCCGGCCTGCAGAGAGTTGACCGCGAAACTGTGACGCAAGTCATGGAACCGAGCCTCCGGGACACCCACGCGTTGAGCCACCGCCTTAAAGTGCTTGACCACCGTTCGCCTTACGAGATGTTTTCCAAGGGCATCCGTAAAAACCAGGTCGTACGGGTTGTCCCAGGCATCTCCGGCTTCGGCGCTGGCAAAGCGTTGATTGCGCCACTCCTGTTGAAGGGCTTCCATTACAATGGGAGCTGGTGTGATCGTCCTCCCCTTTCCACTTTTAGGTGTACAGAAGAAGTATTCCCCATCTGTGCATTGCAACTGCTGCTTCACATAGATGACACCGTTTTTGAAATCCACATTGGACCACGGAAGTCCTAAAAGCTCTCCCTGACGCATTCCAGTGAAGACTGCCACGGTGAATAGATTACTGTAGCTGTCCTTATCCGCTTCTTTGAGAAACGATGCAATCTCATTAGGCTCCAAAGGCTTAATCTCCGGCTTTTGAACTTTGGGTAGGACACAAGCCGCCGTGGGGTTCTGTGAAATATAACCATTGGCGATTGCCTGTTGGAGTGCCTTATGAAGAACACCGTGGACATTCTTAATTGTCTTAGCCGCCAGAGGGGTTCCGTTTTTATCACTCATTGTATTGTAGAACCTCTGAATCATATGCGGCTCCAATCCGTCCAATCGAACAGCACCCAAAGCCGGTTTGATATGTACGTCGATATGATTGTTGTAATCCTTGATTGTCAATGGTTTTACACCGCCAAGATACTCCGCTTTCCAGGTGTCCAACCATTCACCAAGAGTCATTTTACATGGAGCGGTATATGTACCGGCGGCGATAGAGGAGGTTGCCGTCTGGAGCTTCTGACGGACTTCCTTTTGCGTTTTACCAGAGATGGAACGCTGAACCTGTTTCCCGGTTCCGGGGTCAAAGCCAACGGTGTAGCGGGCTTCCCAGAATGTGTATTCCTTTCCGTTCCGTGTAACTGTCTTTTTGCGAATGGTGCCGATTCCTGCGGCGCTTTTTCTTGTGTTGCTTCGCGGCATGATAAAATCCTCCTTTCGCCGCACAGCAGGTACGGCTAGATAGTATCAGGAAAGCTCTCAAAAAGCAATGATGTCAAATGTACTACAGGCATCGGGAAATATATTCTGTAACTGCTTCCCTGGGAATGCGATATTTCCGACCAATGCGAATACTGCGAATCTGCCCGGTGCGGACAAGGCAATATGCGGTGTTTCTTCCGATAGAAAGCAGCGGTATCAAATCCTCAACGCAGAGCAAAAGGGCTGCTTTCTCTTTTTGCAAAATTCTTTCCAATGTGATCACTCCTTATTTGATATGTCCATGATTCAAAATCACATGAATGCGCTGCTGAATTGCATCTGCAGCGCATGGTATCTGACTTTGAATGCCCTGCTTGAATATGCCTTCATTTACATAACTCTTATGTGAAGGGCAATCTGGGATACCCGTATATAAAATCCAACCCATTTGCCACGCATCCCGGTTGGTGGGTATGATACAAGCCGCCTTTGGCAAGGCTGTCATAACTCTGCAAGTACCGCTGCCGTCTGGCTGGCGTGTACCGCAGGGCTGCCCCCTAGTCCTTGGGAGCGCGTGAGCAAGTTCCATTTCACCGCATTGAGAGAGGATACCCCGGTTTTACCAGCCGGGGCCGTTCGGTTCGTAGATCGCTCTTAGGGGCTTCTGGGATGAATCTCAGAAGCCCCTTGTCATGGCGGCGAGCCGACAATCTCTGAAAGGGTGTGTGTACTTATATCATCTTGTATTCAATTTTCAAGATACAGAGAAGGGTCTGTGAAGAAGTCCCTTCACTATACCACCAGGACACGATGGGCTTAATAGTGCCATTCTGATAGGAAATTTTTTGAAAAATTTTCAAACTCATTTTTCTTGCGGAAGGCAGTCCTTCGCGAAAAGCCATAGTTGTCCATCAGGAACTTTGCAACCATGCAGCTTTTTCCGGACAGATACATCTCCAGCACCTCTGTTCCCCAGATGTTCCAGGCAGCCAGGGCTTTTTTTAATTCGCCGATTATGACGGAATTGATGAGAGCATCTTCCTGGCATTCAACAGAGGGCAGTGCGGCACTGTGATTTTCTACCAATTCTTCCAGTGATAAAACAGTGTAAGCCTTAGCGGCATCCCGGTTGCGGCGAGCGGATCGCCTTTCGCTGCTCCAGGCTGCGTGCTGCTCTTTGCTGACCTCCATAACGATACAGTCAAGGTTATAGTTGTCAGAAAGAATGTCGGCATAGAAATACCGCCGTTCATTTGCTGGGGCAGTCTTGTTTGCCGCAACAATTCTGTGCCATTGCGCAGAGGTGGTTTCAGCGAGTGCAAGGGAACCATCTGTCTGCCGTTCGTTTACCAGATATGTAATTTTCATGTTTGTGATCTCCTTAGTAGTGAAATTTGCTTGAAAGCAAATTTCGCAGATCATGGATACTTTGCGATATAACACAGTGTTCTCGTCTTAAAAGCGGATGCAGGCTCTTATCCGGGTTGCTTTATAAAAAGTCCGGCGGTTGGAACTATGTTCAAATTTATTTAGTTTTCGATGGAGATGATGAACCTCTGTGCGCACCTGGGGCATTTCAGAATCAGACCGTGGAAGCTGCCGGGTGCCTCAGTATTTCCGCTGAGAGACAGCACCGCTATATTTTCGCCCTGCGGCTTGTCGCACAGCCGCCCGCGCTTGCAGGCGGGGCATATTACATACTCACTCTTTAATCGCTGGGGATAATAAAGCTGTTGGATCAGGAGCATTTGATTCCGCTCCTTTGTCAGAATCTGACCGGAAGCTGCTTGCCGCGGCGGCGAATCCGATAGTCGTATCCCCGCCGGATGCAGCAGTAGCAGCAACAATCCTGAATTACCTGAATGGGATCGGAGCGGATGATGGAATACTCCGGCGAAGCATAAAAGGCGCTTGCACATCTGCCGCAGAGGCAGATTTCCAGTTCGGTACGTTTGGTCATCATTTTGGGTTCCTCCTGTAAGAAAAAATAAAAGCCGGGCATGAAAACGATAGAGTAAGCCTGTTACTCATCGTTTTTCATGCCCGGCTATTTGGTGGTGTTTCATTATGCGGTCATTGACCGCATACCCCGTTGCTCGGTGCTATGAT
>QWCN01004043.1_pt1 | contig 21234 bp, 30 predicted proteins | sample 1972711 | NCBI WGS metagenome assembly QWCN01 (sample SAMN09866707, study PRJNA288562) | Human gut metagenome isolate term1_stool, whole genome shotgun sequencing... | isolation source: gut | host: Homo sapiens | place: USA: California
TCTCCGCGAATAGCCAGCTGCAGGTGGCGGGGCGTGATACGCTTCACCTTCAGATCCTTGGAGGCGTTTCCGGCCAGCTCGAGGACTTCGGCGCTCAGGTACTCCAGAATGGCGGCGATGTACACGGCGGCGGTGGCACCAACACGTTGCCTCGAGGACACGCGGCCCTTGAGGAATCTGTGGATACGACCGACGGGGAACTGCAGACCAGCCTTGGTGGAACGGGTCATCACCTGCTTCTTCGACGAGGGAGCCTTTCCTCCCTTTCCTCCTTTACCTCCTTTGCCAGACTACAACAGTGTTAGCGCACGCCCAAATCGCATTCGGGAGGCGAGACAAGGCCGCTCGCACCGATCCTCAAACAGAGAACCTACCATGATAGGGTATGGGTTTGGATAAAGACAAATTTGAATCGCCAAACGACCATCGCGGTTTTTCTCTCCCGCGTAATCTGGAGAGAACTGGAGTTGTGATAGAGGAAACAAAAGTCAATCGCTTTTGATCGTCCAATCAATTCTCGCTATTCCTCAGCCCGCAATCGGATTGGAGAATCAAAAATCGCTTCGCGATTCGCAGTGAATCCAGTTCTCCTGCGAGAATCCGGCTGCTACTCATGGTGCAAACCACAAATGGAGTGCAGAAAGGGGGAGGGAAGAAAAGGCGCGATTCATGGCATCAAGTGGAATGGGAGTAATGATTATGAGAATAAGGTAGGGGACGCATGAAACAAAGGATGGAAGGGAATCCAGCTCCCACCCACATTATGCTTTCTGTGAATCCCTCGTTGTCGGAAGAAGACCTCCAGTACTTGAAGACGTACAAATACAAGGCGGGGAGCTACACGGCGCTGGATACACTGTTGTCCGACCTGGCTCAGCAGACCGTTCGTTTTGTCCCTGAATGGCTGTCGCCGAATGCGATCACGCTCATTGGCTTCGCGCTGAACCTCTGCGGAGTGGCTGCTCTTGAATTGCTGACAAACGAGGACGGATCGCCCACGCGTGCTGCTCTCTTCCTTTGCGCGTTGACGGCCGCCGTGTACATCTATATGGATATGCTGGACGGAAAGCAGGCGCGGCGATTGGGCTGTTCCTCTCCCCTGGGCCAGATCTTTGACCACGGATGCGACTCGATGAGCATGTCCTGTTTCACCTACTCCATCGTCAGGGCGATCGGGCTGAAGGATTACCGGTTGGCGGGTGTGATGTTCGCGGTTGTCGGATTCGTGTTCGTCACCTTCCAGCTCATTGAGTACTACCAGGACGTGCTGATGTTCGGCACTTCGGTGTGCGGCGTTTCGGAGGTGGAAGTGTCTTGCGTTGTGGTGCTGCTGCTCTCCTCCTTCTTCGGGACTTCGCTGTGGTCCACCTCGTTGTTTGGCTTCACGCTTCGCGATTGTGTCGTGTTCTTCGTCGTGGTGCTGATGGGCGGAGCAATCTTCGGGAAGAGCGTGCTCATTCTCTTCCAGGGCGGAAAGACCGTCGAGGAGAACGGGAACAAGAACAACTCGCGGCTGGATCACGTGAAGCGTTACGTCCCTCTCCTGTAAGGGTTGGGTGACTGCATGAGAATTAGCACCATCTGCCTGTTGACGGCATATGTGTCCTTTACGCCCCTCATGCGGGATTATCCGCATGTCGTCATTGGTTTGCGTCCCCTCTGTGATTGAGGCGTAGTGATCGTCGCGTTGTGCTTTTCGCACTACTCCATTTTGGTGAATGTCTGTCACCTCTGCAAGAAATCGCTCTCTTGCAACTTCCAGGGTCACGCTGTTTTGATTATTCTCGCGCTGTGCGCGTGGGTGCGTGCCCCTGTCCCCTTGTTTGGCATGTTGCTGCTTTGCTGCGCGGAGCTGGCAATCTACTCTGTCTTCATTCGGAACGTGCTCTTAGCGGTGAGCCGAGCGTTGCACATTCGCGTGTTCGCTGTGAAGTTTTCTTCCGATTGGTCTGTTTGTTTGGCAGTCATGTCCTTTATAGATGATAAGCAGTAGACATGAAAAAACAAACACGGAACAACCTAATTGTTCTCTGTAGCGAAAAGAGAGCTCAAGTACGCCACCTCCTCCTGCGAAAAGGTCTGCACGATGGCAGTGAATGCCTTTGGGTCCTCCGAGTACATGTGGAACAGACACTCGGTGATGCGCTTCTTGATCGACGCGGGCAGGATCTCGCCCTTCACCAACGAGCGCACAAAGCAGTGAATAAGCTATCCGTCAGCCCTCGCACCACCTCCCACGGGATTGATGAATTGCATGCACATCTTCCCCCTGTTCTCGTACATGTCCATCAGCGTCTTGTACACCGACTCCGCCTCGCTGATGTCGCAGGTCGGCGGCAGGCTCTCCAGCACGTGCACGAACAAGTCCTGCTTGGGTGAGTCCATCACATTCTTCAGAATCCGGTTCAGCGCGCCCGTCGCCACGTCCACCGCCTCGCCGCTCTAGTCCTCACGCTCACGCCGCACGCCCACATCGCCCGTGCGCTTCTGCATGGCCCGCAGGATGCACTCGATCACGAAGTTCACCGAGTCGCTCATCTGCTATGCCTCACACGCCTTACACGCCCGCACCGCAGGGAACACGGAGCACAGCCAGCCCAGACACCGACAGCTCTCCGCACGGCACGTCTCGTTCTGCTTCTCCAGTGCGCACGGCAGAATCACCATCAGGTCCTGCACCAGGAACAGCGCGTCGCCCTGCAGGTTCTCCAACAGGACGCTCCCGAGGTGCAGGAACACCGCCAGGTACGCGCCGTCCGTGTTCGGCGCCAGCAGCTTCACCACATCCTTCCAAAGGTCCTGCAGCGCCGCCAGCGACAGCAGCGGCTTGATCTCGGCGTAGGAGACGCAGAGCGACTCCAGCAGCGACACGGCCTGGCGCGCCACGGGGTTCTCGTCGGGCAGCAGGTCGAAGGAAACGTCGTCAATGAAGTCCTCCTCCGACGGGTACTATGTCTCAGCCCGCGCGCGCTGCCGCACGTTGTACTTCAGCGCCGTGTCGATGACGGAGAGAAGCTCGGGCAGCGCCAGCGCGTAGAACTCGCGGCCGACGAAGAGCCCGACGATCTCGAGCACGTAAAACATGTCGACAGCCACCGAGGCCTCCTCCTCCTTCTCCAGCAGCGAGCGGTACAGGTGCGCCACGATCGTCGCGAACCGCACCGTCTGGCTGCTCACGTCCTTGCACGGGTCGTACCCACCGTTACCACCGTTACCACCATTACCACCAGTACCACTGTTACCACCATTACCACCGTTACCACCATTACCACTGTTACCACTTGCTGGGGTGGTGGAGGTAGTCCCGCGAGCCTCAGCCTGCAGGATTTCGTTGGCGCGGATGACGCGGACCATCACGATCACCGCCTTGTGCTGCAAGTGACCTCACGCCCTCTCACCCACCGCGTGGTGCCGAATCACGCTGTCGGTGTGTTGGCAAAGCTCCGTCAGCAGCGCCGCCAACTTGTCCAGCTCCGCGGGCGCGAACGCGTGGCGCAGCGCCAGCATCGACTCCTTGATGGACATGGCCGCGTCCAGCGCCGCCGCCTTGCACTCCACGCGCCGCGTGTCCACGCGCACGAAGTGGTAGGAGGAGTCGTCCGCGTCCACGTTGAACGGGCCGCCCAGCTGGCCGAACTCGGAGGTGGCGGTGGGCAGGTTCACATCACGGTACTCTATGCATAACGAGAAGGCGTGAACGCTGCCGTAGGGAGAATAAAGCAGGGAGTCGAAGTAGGGGATGAAGGGCTGCAACTGCGGCTCGAGCGTGGCGAAGACGGGCGCGCCGGCGGCGAGGCCCTCGCGCACGACGGTGGAGATGAAGGGGAAGATGTAGCTGTTGTACTCGAGGTCGTTCACCTCCGTCACCACGCCGTACAGGTGCTGCAGCAGCGCAGGCAGGTGCGGGAGCAGGCAGGCGACGCCGCAGTTGTGTGCGATCTCCATCAGCAGCTCCACGCAGTGCCCGCGCACATCGATCGAGTCCGTGTCCATCGGGCGCGTGATCGCCGCCACGGCCACCTCCATGCACACCGGCTATGTGTGAGTGCCGATAAGAAGGAAGACAGCGCGGCTGGCGACTTGGCCTTTCATCTCCTCGAAGATGGAGGAGACGCAGGAGACGGCGAGCGACTGCGTTTTGTACAGCGAGGCGGTGGTGATGATGCGAACCAGCGTGTCCTACGCTCAACTCCCTCTCGCGCACCCACCAGCGAAGCGAGAACAGTGTCGAGCGTCATTGTGTGGTAGATGCTCGCCATGGACTCGAGGATGTACAGCCCGTTGGTGATGTCGAACTCCGCCGGCTGGTTGATCAGCTACGCCTCACGCGCACGCGCCGCACACACCTCCTGGATGTCCTCGAGCAGGAAGGGCGCGGCCTCGAGCAGCACGGCCTCGCAATAGTCCACCGCCTCGGAGAAGAAGAAGGCGGCCTTGCGGCGCACGGCGGGCACGGGGTCGTGCAGCAATGCGTGGACTTGGAGGGCGAGCGGCTGGAGCACCGGCTTGAAGTAGTCGTAGGTGTACTCCATGATCACCAGCATCGCCGTCAGCGCCGAGCGCCGCGCGCGCCAGTCGGACGAGCCCAACAGCTGCGAGGCGGCGCCGTACACGCACTGGAAGATCAGGCTAGGCGTGACGGCGAGAGAAAACACCGACTCGTCGGGGAAGCAGGAGCCCAGTCCGTCCATCAGCATCTCAGCACTCTGCGACACAGACTCGTCCTCCTCCTCACCGTCCTACGCCTGACCGCATCCACCTGCCCATACCTCCGCCACGCCGTCGCTGATGCAGCGCAGTGCCAGGTCCACGAGCGGCGCGACGAAGCCCTTCTCGAGCAGCGTCTCACTGTAGTACTCCACGAAGTACAGGATGAGCAGCCCCGCCGCGTTGCGCACCACGTTCATCTGCTTCGCGTCGCTAAAGATCTGCAAATCACGCATGCCGCTGACAACCACCTCCACAGCCGTGTTCAGCGCCTCCACGGCGGTGACGACGGACAGCTGCTTGGCGCTCACGACGTCACCGACGGTGGACAGCAGGAGGAGGAGCAGGTCGACGTCCTGGCTGGTGTAGAAGGATTTGAGGTGCTGCACACAGTCCGCCAGCACGGGCTGCAGGAGCGGGACACGCTTCTCGAGGATGAGGTTGGCCATGATGTTGCAACAGGTCTTCACCGTCATGGACAGCACTTCGTAGGAGGCGTCATGCAGACCCGCGAGGAGGATGGTGTTGAGGTGCTCCGGGTCGATGATGCGTGTGACGTATTTGCTGAGAGAAAAGACGAGGAGGATGGCGCTCTCGCGCTCCTGCCACTCCGAGGAGCAATACAACTAGAAGTCACAGTTCGGATGATGCGAAACGGTTTCGATGCTGGCGATGACCTCGGGCCACTGACTCGACTCCATCTCGAAGCTGGCAATCGCGGAAACCATCCCGCAGATTGCTCGCCGGACGAGGACGTTCTTTTCCTGCTTCAGAAGCACGAGTGTGGTCGATTTCACTACCCGTTATGTGAACGGAACGCCCACCACGGTTATTCTTCGATACGCTGTCGAACTCCTTATAAAACTGCAGAATCATTCGCCTGCAGAAGAGGGCGCAGAGCTGACGAGCCTAGTGCTCAACGGAGGAGTTGATTAGTACACTGTCCGGATAGGGCTTTGAAATCATGGAGAAGAACAGGATGAGGCTGTTGCCGTTGTTCATGGCCATGAGGAGATAGTTGGTGGCGGACTGGATGCTCTCCGTGTTGTTCTTCATCAGCTCCTCGAGGGCAGCATAGATCATCTCTTCACTCACGTTCACCTCCATCTTGAAAGGAATTGCTGCGCGTTGGCTGGTTTCCAAAATGGGCCCGATTTTGCGCGTCCTCTTAGACCAGCCATTCTCGTTTGCCAGCACCATGAAAGACGGAGGAAAAGATGACAAGAACAAGAAAGTCCGAAGCAAGTCGGTTGGCGCTGGGAATGGGAGGGTGAAGACGTAGTGGATGAACTCGAAGATTCTGAAGTCAAAGGATGAGAAGCGGAGCGAGCGCATCGCCGAAGCGCTGGTGGACAACGCGGACGTGGACATTCTGAAAACGGAGGGAGGCGGCTATATCGAGACGGAGGGCATGGAGAAGACATACAAACTGAGGCAGAAGGACATTGCCAAGGCGGTGGACCGCAACACAAAGCAGAAGATGTATTCCCTCACGCTGGACCAGTTCGGGCCCTACTCCGTGCACTTCGACCGTCCCGGTCGTCACCTGCTGTTGGCCGGTGAGAAGGGCCACTTGGCGATGGTACGCTCTCCGGGCGTTGGTGAGGCGTAGATGGACGCGCTGAAGCAGGACCTGATCTGTGAGTTCCACGCGGAGGACCGCGTCTACGACTGCACGTTCCTGCACGACTGGGACATGTTCGCGGCGGCGCAGAACAAGTACCTGCACATCTACGACAGCCAGGGCACGGAGCTGCACTGCATGCGCACGATCCGGAAGCCGCGCTTCCTGGAGTTTCTGCCGTACCATTACCTGCTGGTGTCCATCTCGGACTACGGCATCATCGACTACCTGGACGTGTCCACCGGCACCAGCGTGGCGTCGCTGCACACGTCCTTCGGCTGCCCCACGTCCTTCGCGCAGAACCCGCATAACGCGATCATCTTCCAGGGTACGGCGCGCGGTACGGTGAACATGTGGTCGCCCAACGAGAAGAAGGCGCTGGTGACGCTGTTCTGCCACCACGGCGCCGTGCGCTCCATCAACGTGGACCTGGAGGGCAAGTACCTGGTGACTGCGGGCATGGACCGCAAGGTCAAGATTTGGGACGTGCGCACCTACGAGCCGCTCTACGAGTACACCGTGCCCGTGCCCGTGGCGCATGCCGCGCTCTCGCAGACCAACCTGCTGGCGCTGGGCGTGGGGCCGAGTGTGATGGTGTGGAAGGAGCCGTTCAAGAGCAAGATCACGGAGCCGTACATGAAGGAGAACATCAATGGACATCGGCTCTCCGGGCTCGCCTTCCGCCCCTTCGAGGACCAGCTGCTTCTCGGACTGGACGACGGCATCCGGTCCGTGGTGATTCCCGGCGCGGGAGAAGCGAACATCGACACGTTCGAGCTCAATCCCTTCGAGACGAAGATGCAGCGGAGAGAGAGGAATGTGCAGAAGCTTCTCGACAAGATCAGACCGGAGCAGATCGTTCTTGACCCCGATTCGTTGTTTTAGCGCCTGTTTGTTGCGCGAAAGGTGTTCCGAAAAGAGGACCGTTTTTTGGATTCAGACCGTTTTTTTGAAATCTCGGTCAGATTGGTTCCAACATGAACTATTTTGGCTTCGATTTGGGAGGACACAAAATTAAGGTGTGCAGATGGAATGCAGACCCCACATCCAGCACGGGTATTGGAGCTGAGATTGTGGAGAACGATCGCTCGCAGAGAGCCTCCTCGTGGGACGCCGCGGCGCGGGATAACGAGTAGCGCATTGCTTAGCTTCAAGGGACTCCAGTACAATGTTTGCGACCAGCGCAACGCAAATGTAGGAGTGAAGAGTTAGGATGAGATGCGTAGGTGGCGATGAACATCGCGAACTACATCTGGGGCTACAAGCCGGTGATCGGGAGCAATGACTACTACAGCGCGACCACGTCGGAGAAGGTGGTGCACGACGAGAAGAACCGCGCGTACTTCCCCATCACCTACGACGACACGAAGTATGACGTCGATGCGGAGACCGCACTGAACATCATTCTCCAGTACCTGTTCTACACGTGCCTGAGGGACGACGCCGTCTCCTACGACAGCTTCCCCAAGCAGCTGCCGCGATTGCTCGCCAAGCCCCACAACGTCGTGATTTCGGTTCGCTCGCAGATTATCGGTGATATGTAGGTGCCGCTCTACTACAAGACGTCGAACATCCGCGGCATCGCGACGGCGCTGGCGTTGAGCAAGATGACGAACGTCTCCTTCATCGAGGAGAACCTGGCGGTGGCGCTGGACTACGGCTACTACAAGGCGCAGTTCGAGAAGTTCCCCGCGAGCGGCAGCGTGGTGCTCTTCTGCGACATGGGCAAGTACGCGACGACCATCACGATCGTGCGCTTCACCAACGTGGGTGCGGTGGGTGTGAGTCATCAACAGACCTCGCTGACGGTGCTGGGGTCGCGCTGCGAGCTGTTCGGCGGGTACAACTTCGACTGCGCGGTGGGAGAGGCGCTGTACCGGCTGTGCTGCGACCAGTTCCACGAGGAGGTGCCGCGCAGCGACGCGATGATGTACAAGCTGCGCGCGGCGGCGGAGTCCGTGAAGCGCGACCTGTCGGCGCGCGGCGCCAGCGACGTGTCCTTCGTGATCCCGAGCGTGCGACACGGCGACGAGATGGACAGCGAGGACGTGGAGGGCGTGTTCTCGAAGGAGGACTTCGAGAGCGCCTGCACGCGCGAGGACAGTCTCTTCGAGCGGTTCTACCACATCGTGTTTGGTGCGGTGGAGGCCATCGCCAAGGACGCGAGCATTGACGTGGTGGAGATCAGCGGCAGTGCGATGCGCACGCCGCGCCTGCAGGAGGAGCTGCTGAAGGCGGTGCAGCACGCGGGCCACGCGGTGAGCCGCGTGAGCAACACGCTGAACATGGAGGAGGCGTGCGCGCGCGGCTGCGTGCTGTTCGGCGAGCTGTTCTTCGAGGAGCACCGCGTGAACTGCTCGGTGGAGGAGGTGGCGGTCACCAGCGACGACGCGGAGGTGACGCGCGTGTGCGTGTACGGCACGAAGCCCTGCGAAGCGATAGAGAATCAGTTCACGATCAGCGCGAACAACCCACTGGAAGCGGGCAACGACCACGACTGTGGGCGCGGCGCGGGCGCGTGAGGCGTAGGGAAGGTGATCCTGCGCGAGGGCGCGCGGTTCGCGGAGACGTTCGCGACGAAGAGCGAGGAGCTGCGGCAGCGGCAGGCGGCGCGCGAGCAGCTGGAGATCTATTGCAACGAGCTGTCGTCATACCTGTCGACGTGTGCGGAGCAGAAGCCGGAGTTGGAGGCGGAGTGCGGGAAGGACCGCGCGTACCTGGCGGAGATCGAGACGAAGGCGCGCAGCGACTGCGTGCTGTACCCCGTGGCGGAGTACGAGAAGGAGCGGAAGGTGCTGCAGGGCCGCATCGCGTTCTACTGCACGAAGCTGGCGATCAAGGCGCAGCGCAAGCGCGTGAAGAACCTGGTGTTCAGCGGCATCTGGATCGAGGGCCGCATGACGGGCCTGTTCGAGTGCTTCACGCCGGAGAACGTGCGGCTGTTCAAGAGCGAGTACCGCGACGGGTACAAGGACGGCGAGTGCACGGTGTACTACCCGTCGGGCGCGGTGAAGAGCGTGCAGAGCTACAAGCAGGACGTGCTGGACGGCAAGTTCGTGGGCTACCACGAGAACGGGCAGTTCTCGGAGATCTGCACGTACGTGAACGGCGCGCGCGAGGGCTACCACGCGGTGTACTACGAGAACGGGCAGATCGCGAAGGAGGAGGTGGTGAAGGGCGGCAAGCGCGTGTACGCCTTCGCCTTCTATCGCAGCGGCAACATCCGCGAGTGCCACCTGTTCACCGACAAGGGCTACCTCCAGTCCAGCGTCGAGTTCACGCGCGACGGCGAGCCCTGCTACTGGGGCGCCTTCCGCGGCGGGCGCTATGACGGCAAGTCGCTGCTGTTCTTCCGCAACCTGTTCTACGCGCGCGTGACGTTCGAGGAGGGCAAGCTGGTCGCCGACGGCGAGGTGGTGCCGCGCGCGGAGTACAGCGCGAAGGCGCTGGAGGCGGAGTACGCGAAGACGGGCACGCTGGCGCGCGGGAAGATCCACTGGCACCCGATGCTGACGCGCGAGTTCGAGATGCCGCAGTGCAAGCAGCGCACGGTGACGTACAACCGCTCGAGCCACGTGGTGCACTCGGTGGAGTTCGAGACGCAGTTCGACAAGGTGCGCGAGGAGAGCGGCGGCGGCACGGTCACTTGGCTGGACGAGGAGAAGAACGTGGTGGAGCTGTCGCAGCGCGAGGTGCACCGCCACGCGCTGTACGACAGCGCCATCGAGAACGGCGTGGTGAAGGACTTCACGCTGTACGGCGACCTGCTGCGCATGAAGGAGTGCTCGTACGTGCCTGTGGAGAAGGTGCAGCTGACCACCTTCTACCCCTGCGCCCGCAACGAGGTGCTGCTGAACGATCCTGGCAAGTGCCGGAAGAAGAGCGAGGGCGCGCTGGTGGACGGGAAGAAGGCGGGGCACTGGATCTTCTACTACAACAACGGAATGAAGAAGCGGGAGGGCGACGTGGAGAACGGCAAGTGGGAGAACGTGAAGGAGTACCTGAACTCGGGGAAGGAAGTGCATTAATGTTTTAGTTGTCGCATTGTTTGTTTTGGAATGGTTCGCTTCTTTGTTTGTTTTGTGATGGCGTAGAACCGCAACGAATTGCTGTCGATTTCGGGTCTGCGTTCCGACGGACGAAAGCCCGACGAGCTGCGTCAGGTGACCACCGGGTTGGGGAACCTGAAGGACTGTGACGGTTCCGCCTACGTGGAAATGGGAAACACCAAGGTGCAGGCCGTGGTGTGCGTTTCGCGTCTCCTCCCCTAACCGCTAGGTACGGTCCGCGATTCTCCGCCAAACAGTCCGGAATGAAGAGGGACGAGGCCCTGGTCACGTCCACGGTGACCACGTCGCCTTTCGCCACGATCGAGAGAAAGATGATTTCGCACGGCAATAAGGCATGCATGGAGTACGCGCTCGCCATCTCCAGGTGCTTCGAGCACGTCATCATCACCTCCATCTATCCGCAGTCCGAGATCGCGATTCACTGCACTATCATCAGCGCGGACGGAGGCGAGCTGGCCTGCTGCCTGAATGCCGCCCTGCTGGCGGTGATCGACGCGGGTATTGCGATCATCGATTTCCAGGTGTCGATCGAGGTGGGCTACATGGACAACACCGTTATATATGGTTTGGCCCTCGTCGGTTGCTGAGGCGTAGACATGAACAAAAACGAGTCGCGGCTCAATGGAATCGTGTTCACCATCGCGTATCTCCCCAAGCTGGACCGCTACACTCTGGTGACGATGGACAACAACATTCCCCTCGATCTGTTTGAAGTGAGCGTCCTTGATTGCCTCCATGCGTAGGACATTCTGAAGTCGGGGAAGGAGGGCTGCAAGAGACTGCATGCCCTTCTGAAGGAGGATGTTCTCGAGCACGCGAAGACACTGTATTCTATGATGAACGCTTGGCGTGTTTGTTGCAAAGGGGCCGTTCTGGCGAACCACGAACTCCGAGAAAATCGGGGCTGTTTCGGGCAGACAGTGAGTGGTGCCAGAAATCGTTCCCCTTAGAGGTGCTTGTATTCCCTTTAGTGCAGCGACTCCGAGATCAATGCAGAGCATCATATCAGCACCTTTAACCCACGAGATCACGCGAACCCATTTCGGCTACTATATGCCGGATGAGATCAAGAAGCTGAGCGTCAAAAAGATCACCAACCCGGTGGCCTTCGACGGCGACGGAAAGCCCCTCCCTGAGTGACTTCTGGTTCTGTCCGGCTCATTCCGTAGCGGCCTCTACGACCCGGCTCTGGGACCCGTGGACTTCCACGTGAAGTGCCCCACGTGCTACCGCACCTTCGATGTTCGGGTCTTTGGGTGGACTGATGTGTAGGACTGTCCGGGCCATCTGGGTCATATCGAGCTGGAGTTGCCCATCTACAACCCCATGCTGTTCACCCTCCTGATCAAGATTCTGCGCTGCACGTGCCAGAACTGTCACCGCTTCAAGATGAACAAGTACATGATTAAGCGCTACGAGATCCAGTTCCGCTTGATTCTGGCAGGCCTGGGGAGCGATAATCACTCATAGTGCGGCAACCTCAGCAAGAAGACGGAGTTCGTGGAGGAGCTGGACCAGCTGCTTCACAGCCAGAAGCGCAACGAGGACTTTGAGGAGAAGTTCGATGTTCGGTTGGCTGTGGGCGGTGAGGCGTAGGCGGTCATCGCCAAGTACGAGGCGATCATCCGCAGCTCGAAGCGCCTGCCGAAGCACGAGGTGGTGTACACGCACACGCGCGCCATCTACAACGGGCTGATCCGCGAGTTCTTGGCGGCGATGCCGCGCATCTGCGAGAACTGCGGCGCGGCCTTGCCGTCGATCGTGCGCGACGGCTTCCTGAAGCTGTTCGAGGTGCCGATCAAGAGCAAGAGCAAGCAGTTCGCGACGAACGCGATGCCGACCAAGAGCGCGCTGGACTTTTTGACGGTGTCGCAGCTGGCGAAGATGGAGGGCGTGGAGGAGAAGGAGCCTGAGTTCGCCGAGGCGGAGATGGAGGAGGAGGAGGAGGCGCCCGCGCTGGCGGACGACGCCGCGGCCAAGATGAAGTGCGCGTGCGGGCGGCGCGATGACGCGTAGGTTCCTGCCGCCGCTGGAGGCGGAGGTGCGCATGCGCCTGCTGTACGAGGCGAACCACGACATCATCAACCTGATCTGGTACCCGCAGCTGACGGAGGCGGGCGCCATCCTGAACCCGACCAGCGAGCCGGAGCACGCCAACGACGGCTACAAGATCTTCTTCGTGCGCACCATTCTGGTGACGCCGTCGCGCTTCCGCCCGCCGCAGCACCTGCACGGCGAGTCGTACGAGCACCCGCAGAATGTGTTCCTGAGCCAGGTAGGTTAGGAGTGCACGTGCGAGCGTAGATCCTGAAGGACAACTACAACCTGCTGAAGTACGGCGCGCGCGAGCAGGTGGAGGCGGAGGTGGAGGGCAGCTCTGCTAGTGCGGACAAGACTGGCAAGGCCAACAAGGCGAGCGCGAAGGACAGAGCGATGGGCTACACGTTCGAGAACGCGCTGCACGACTGGGTGGACATGCAGGAGGCGTACAACAGCCTGGTGGACAGCGCGAAGTCGCGCAACAACAAGAACTCGAGCGGCATCCGCCAGCTGTTGGAGCACAAGGAGGGCCTGTTCCGCACCAACCTGATGGGCAAGCGCGTGAACTTCGCCGCGCGGTCCGTCATCGCGCCGGACCCCTACATCGACACGGACGAGGTGGGCGTGCCGCTGCAGTTCGCGCGCGAGCTGTGCTACCCCGAGCCGGTGACGGCGAACAACGTGAAGATGCTGCGCGAGCTGGTGGTCAACGGCCGCGACGCCTACCCCGGCGCGTGCTACCTGGAGAACGACAAGGGCTTCTTCATCGACCTGAAGTACAAGAACCGCGGGCAGCGCGAGGCGCTGGCGAAGATGCTGATGACGAAGGACGCCTCGGGCAACGTCCGCATGAAGCGCGTCTGGCGCAACCTGCTGGAGGGCGACATCCTGCTGGTGAACCGCCAGCCGACGCTGCACAAGGCGTCCATCATGGCGCTGCGCGCGCGCATCCTGAAGTCGAAGCGTCAGACCATCCGTATGCACTACTCCAACTGCAACACCTTCAACGCCGACTTCGACGGTGACGAGATCAACCTGCACTTCCCGCAGGGCGAGCTGGCGCGCAGCGAGGCCTACAACATCGTGTGCGCCAAGCACCAGTACCCCTCCGCGCGTGACGGCTCGCCGCTGCGCGGTCTGATCCAGGATCACGTGGCCTCGGGCTTCCTGCTGACGAAGCGCGACACGTTCCTGAACCACCAGGAGTTCGACCAGCTGGTGTTCACGGCCATCTCCGGCTTCGACGGCCGCGCGCGCGAGCGCGTGGTGAAGACGGTGCCGCCGTGCATTCTGAAGCCGGTGACGCTGTGGACGGGCAAGCAGGTGGTGTCCTCGCTGCTTATCAACCTGGTGGGCGACCTGCCGCGCATGAACTACGAGGGCAACGCGCAGGTGGCGGACAAGAACTGGGGCGACGGCAAGATCCCCGCTGGCAGCCCGCTGGGCGAGCAGCAGGTGCTGATCGAGGAGTGCGAGCTGCTGCGCGGCGTGCTGGACAAGTCCACGTTCGGCGCGAAGAACTACTCGCTGGTGCACGCCATCCACGAGCTGTACGGCGTGGACCTCTGCAGCAAGTTTTTGTCCTGCTTCGGCCGCGTGGTGACCTCCTACTTCCAGAAGCGCGGGTTCACGTGCTCGATGGAGGACCTGGTGCTGGTGGACGACGCCGAGAAGAAGCGCCGCGCGCTGATCGACGGCGCGCTGGAGAAGGCGGTGGCGGGCCTGGAGCGGTACATGAGTCTGGAGGAGGACAAGGGCCTGACGCTGGAGCAGCGGCGCACGGCAGTGTCGAAGGAGCTGCGCAAGCGGTTCATCAACAGCCGCGGGCGCGTGGGCCCGGAGATCGACAACGTGATGAAGTCGATCGTGTCGCCCATCTCCTCGGAGATCTTCAAGGTGTGTCTGCCGCACGGGCTGTACGTGCCCTTCCCCCACAACGCCTTCTCCTGTATGATCATCTCCGGCGCCAAGGGCTCCAATGTCAACCAGACGCAGGTGTCCTGCGCGCTGGGCCAGCAGGAGCTGGAGGGCCGCCGCGTGCCCATGATGTCCTCGGGCAAGACGCTGCCGTCCTTCCGCCCCTACGACCCGATGCCTCGTGCGGGCGGCTGGGTGAGCGACCGCTTCCTGACGGGCATCCGCCCGCAAGAGTACTACTTCCACGCGATGGCGGGCCGCGAGGGCCTGGTGGACACGGCCGTGAAGACGTCGCGCTCGGGCTACCTACAGCGGTGCGTGATCAAGGCGATGGAGGACCTGTCGGTGCAGTACGACTACTCCGTGCGCAACAGCGACGGCGAGGTGATCCAGGTGTTGTACGGCGACGACGGCGTCGACGTGAGCAAGGTGAAGTACCTGACGGGCAAGCCGGCGCAGTTCGACTTTTTGGCGAAGAACAGCACCATCCTGGTGTACAAGTACGGGCTGTCGGAGCACTTCTTCCAGGACACGGGCCTGAACAGCGAGGAGGCGGCGGTGAAGCACGCGGAGGTGCAGTACGCGCGCGAGGAGCTGGCGAAGCACGCCGAGGCGCTGAGCAAGAAGAGCGTGATCGAGGCGCGCCGCAAGCTGGGCAAGGGCGAGTGGGCGGTGGGCAACGTCAGCAACGAGTTCGTGCCGGCGGTGATCACGAAGGTGCACAAGAAGGACGGGTCGTACGACGTGGTGTACAGCGACACGCAGGAGAAGGAGAAGCACGTGCCGCACCGCGTGTTCGACAGCTCGGAGGGCATCGAGATCGAGTTGATTCGCAACCGCGTGCCCGACCCCGTCAACTGGCAGCTGAACATTTGTCGCAACATCGGCGCAGTGAACGAGAAGTACCAGAAGGCCATCGACAGCTACCTGGACACGCACAGCGCCACGGGCTCCGTCGACAAGGGCGGCATGGAGGTCCTCTTCTGGATGAAGTACTTGCGTTCGCTCGTGGACCCGGGCGAGTCGGTAGGCGTCATCGCCGGACAGTCCATCGGCGAGCCGGCCACGCAGATGACGCTGAACACCTTCCACCTGGCGGGCCACGGCGCCGTGAACGTGACGCTGGGCATCCCGCGTCTGCGCGAAGTCATCATGACGGGCTCGCGCACCATACTCACGCCCATGATGACGATTCCGCTGATCCCCGCGGTGAAGAAGGCCAGCGCGGAGAAGCTGATGAAGAAACTGCACCGCATCGGGCTGAACGAGCTGCTGGACCCCGAGTGCTACTTCCGCGTGGTGGACTACCTGACGAACACGACGCACGGGCTGAAGTACACGCCGTACATCCGGAAGTACGAGCTGCACGTGAACCTGCTGCCGACGGAGGTGATCCGCAAGGTGTACAACCTGGAGATGGACGGCGTGCTGGGCGTGATCATGAACGAGTTCTTGCCGCTGCTGGGCAGCCTGATCGCCAAGGACATGAAGCGGTCGGCGCGCAGCGTGAACATCGGCCTGGACATCGAGAAGATCGTGAGCGGGAAGGACCTGAGCAACCTGAAGAAGACGAAACTGAAGAAGAGTGGTGGGTGCTGTGTGGAGTGGTGAGGGCTAGAGGAGAAGGAGGTGCGCGGCATGGCGGACAGCGAGGACGACGCGGAGGAGGACGAGGAGGAGGTGGCGGACGTGGACGGAGCCGACGCCGGCCGGCTGAACAAGGCGGCGCGCGTGGAGTACGAGGAGGAGGAGAAGCGGTGACGCACGACAAGGTGCCCGAGGGCTTCACAGTGCTGGAGGCGCCCTTCAAGGTGATGAAGCTCAAGTTCTTCCGCCGCGTGATGTACAACGAGGCGACCAACAAGCTGCGCGTGGAGTTCGAGTTCCCGCCGAGCGTGCCGAAGCTGCTGCTGGTGGAGCTGGCAGAGAAGGCGGCGCAGACGGTGCTGGTGAACTCGATCCAGCACATCAACCGCTGCATCGTGATGGACAAGGACACGGACGAGGACGCCAACCACACGCTGCAGACCGAGGGCGTGAACTTCCCTGTGGTGTGGATGTACCAGCATCTCGTGGACGTGAACAAGGTGTACTCCAACGACATCTGGCAGATCCTGGAGACCTACGGCGTGGAGGCCGCGCGCACCGCCATCATTACCGAAATCGAGCGCGTCTTCGACGTGTACTCGATCTCGATCGATCCGCGCCATCTGTCGCTGATCGCCGACTACATGACGCAGGACGGCTCCTACCGCCCCATGAACAGAGGCGGCATGGAGAACATGGAGAGCCCCTTCCAGCAGATGTCCTTCGAGACGACCACACACTTCCTCAACAATGCCGTCCTGTACGGCTACTCGGACAGCATGAAGACGCCGTCGGCATGCATCTCCACCGGCAAGGTGATGAAGGCCGGTACCGGAAGCTTCCAGATCGTGCAGCCGCTGAATGTCTTCCCTGTTTGTTCATACATGTTCTGATGCAGGGTCTGCTTCGCGCGGTCAAGAACCCGTGGGTCTCCGTATCTGCGGCCGTTGTAGCCGCCTACGTATATCCTTTGTCCACGCAATGGAGGCGGTCCTCCTTGACACGCACGCTCTCCGAAGAGGTGGGTTGTATCGCCTCGGTAGAGGGCGGATCCATGCAGCCCACGTTGAATCCGGCCGTGAATGGCAAACCACGCCATGAGTGGGTCTGGGTCAGCAAGATTGGCTGCAAACGCTTCGATTACAGCCGAGGAGATGTGGTCATGCTGCGGTGCGTCCGGCGGTAGCGTATCATTCTCAGGAGTCCCACCAATCCGAGGCGCTTTCTTGTCAAACGAGTCGTCGCCATCCCTGGAGACTGGGTGCAGCTGAAAGGAAACAAGCTGGTAAGTGCTGTCATACCTCTTCATCGGTAGTTCGAGGTGGAGAAGGGCCACTGTTGGATCGAGGGCGATAACGCGGGTAACAGCATCGATAGCTATCGCTTTGGGCAGGTGGTTGGTGTGTGGATGGTTGATGGGTAGGTTCCGCTGGGACTGCTGGAAGGACGTGTGACACGCGTGGTGTTCCCCTTCTCGAGCATCCGCAAGATCGGGGCCTTTGAAAGCCAGGAGACGCGCGTCCTGTTTAAGGAGGAGGACATCAAGGAGTGAGTCATTTAGTCTTGTTGTTGGTTGTACAAACACATCAAGCAAAAGAGGAAGACATCATACAATCGAAAAGGTACCCGGGCGACTCCTTGCACGAAACACCGACCTGTTGACGTGAAGCAGACTGGCGTAGAACGCAGGCTGGATCATGCCGTAGCTGCAGTATTGCATGTCCAACGCGTACTCTCCGAAACTGCTCTTGCCCGTCACGATCAGGTAATCGCTCTCCTTCAGAACCATCAGATCCACGATCGCGCGCTGCACGTACTCCGGCCACTTCTCCTTCTCCTCATCATGGTAGTAGCCCTCGCAACTGTGTCCCACAGCGAACTCCTTCACCGTCACCACCTTCACACGCCGCTCAAACGCCTTCTTCAGTCCCTTCAGACCCTTGTCCGAGTCTGACGATATGAACAACGCCACGGATTGGTTGCCCACACGCTCCAGAGCGCTGTTGATGAGTGCGCGCAGCTTTCCCAAGTCCGATGGCTTCAAGAAGGACTGTTCGTGATAGTTCGCCATCATGCCGCCAAATCGCATCTGCACGCCAATCACATAGTACCCCTTCAGCGAGTCGATGTACCTGTTGATGACCGACGCTACCGGCTCGATTGGGTTGAACAGCAGCGGAAACATAGAGCAACGAAACTCCCGACCCAATTCCATCGAAGTGTAGTTGCCTTCCTCCCGGATCAAACCGAGTGTGAAGAGCTGGTGCTGATACAGGGTTGGAGAGACGTATGCAGTCAGGTCGTAACACATCTTCAGACTCGCTGCAGATTCAATGTACAAGTCATCCAAATGAATTGTACCGAAGAGCGTGCTTTCTTCCGTCTTGTTGTCATAGTGAATCATGCCCTGGACATGATCGCAATAAAAGCAAACCGGGATGGGGAAGGCCTGAACGAAAAATCTGCGGAGAGTCACATCCCGGAGAGTAACTACACATGACAGTTCCTTCGCGGCTCTCACATAGGATGCTCCTTCCCGTTACAACAGAAACGAACACAGTCGATTGAAAGGCTCGCATTTGGTTGCAAAGACCCGCACCAGGATACGTTTCATACACCACTTGTCTTGAGGCGTGTCTGGATCGCTCCTGCTTCATGATCAGACGCTTGTACCACCTTGAGAATTTCTCCTCACGAATTTGTTGCTTCTCATCACTCCGATTGACTGCGTTCGTTGCATTTTGGTTTTTAGCAGCTAAAAGTACACGCACTGGGATGTATTTTCCAGTGCCATTTCCTGGGATCGAGGCAGGGTACGTGATAAATGACCGATTCGCAGAATAGGCAAAGAGAAAAACAGCCATGAAACAACTGCATAGAAAGAGTATAGAACTACAGAGAGACATGTTGCATGAAAAGGAGTCCGCAACAAACAGACTCAACACAATAATGCAAACTACTTGATTTCCACATGGGGCGCGGAGCAGGACCGCTCGATGAAGTTGGTCCTCTTCCCCTTCCACTTGTATTCGTATCCGCTCTCCGTTTTGTTGAACAGAGGCGATTCCCGCTTTCCGCACTTCTCCCAGACAAGGTAGTACTGGATCTTCTGCTTTTCTACGATGAACATAAAACCCTCTGCTTACCCAGTCGCATGTACTCCTTCTTGATTCCCTCCACGCCGGGATTGCTCAGCACTTCCATCCACAGTGGTTTCCACACTCTATCGCTCACTTTCACGCCTTGTACACACTTCTGACTTTCCAGAGCGCCCTGCAACTCGGGCTTCAGCACGAATCGCTGCAATTCGTTCAGCTCACTCACGACCATGAAGACACTGTTTGCGCCATCCTCTCCGATGATTTCAAAGCCAATGTCCCATCTTCCTTCGATGCGGAAGGCGATTGTGGATTCCCTCCACACTGACGCTCGCACCACCTTCGAATCGCCGCCGATTGTGGGCTACTTCTCACTTTCGCAATGAAGGGCAACGCGAGGGAGGAAGGAGATCACGGAGTGAATGGCTCCCTTCGAGTAGGTCATTTGCACATCGCCGGTGAACTGCGATTCCGGCGTCCCAAACAGAAGACCAGAAAGGGTAATTGACGGGAAGGAGAAGACGAACTGGATCATCACACCAGATCATCCACCTACCTGCTCCTCCGTCGGGAGATACGTAAGTGTGAGCAATCCCTTGTGCGAGAACACCAGACTGTTGCCGCAGAACAGATTCCTATCATTCACGCCGATGTGCACACACTACTGGCGATCGATCGTGCCCTCGATTCTCCATCGATCCACTTCGTCCTCGATGATGAAGGAAGCCACGTCCGGATGAATGGAGCACTCCTCGGCCAGGAAGGAGACCTTCCCAACAGACGTGTTCACGAAACAGGCAAACGTCTCGCCACGGTAGGGGGAGCAGGGAAGATACACATCCTACGACCATGATGCAGTTGTGACACACAGACCGTGCTAAAGGTGCTCCATACGGACAGAAAGTACTTCAGCACGGAGAACAACCGGTTATCCGTGTCAAACTGCTCGTAGCTATTCCTGACTCCAGAAGAATGTGCGAACTCTTTGGGATAAAGGAGATCGACAAAAACGAGGAAGTTCGACAAATCCTCCAAAAGGGACACGGGCTTGATCATCGGGGTTGGAAGATAGGCATATTTGATCGACGTACCTATTCCATCAAACTAGTTATACAATCGACTCACCAGCATGCTGACTCGCCAAAAACGCGTCCACGTCCTGCTTTGAAAAGGGATTCATGGATTTCAGCAAGTTCACATCGCAGGGTTTGTCTTTCATGAGTTGCATCCGCGTCTCCTACATGGCATACACATGGCGTAGTAGTCAGTCTCCTTTGCCACCGACAGGTCTTCCTCTCCGCTCATTCTACAACAAACAGACTACAGGAAAACACTCTAGGTTGGCAAAAGCTAGAATGAGGGGGTCTTCTGAACCGTAATGCACAATTCTCCGTTGTTGTAGGTAGCAACTGCATTCCTGACATCCATTACAGACGGATTGTACTACGCATTACGCTCCCCCTGCGTTCAGACAGGAATTTGGTGCCGAATGACACCCAATCTACGGCGTTGAAACAGAACTTTGCGGCAGCCATGATAATTAGCAACTCGCGTTCCCTCAACTACTAAAACGCTCTGCTTCACATAAATGTGAATACTGTCTTTGTTGATAGATGGCATATCGAAGTACAACTTGAAACACCCTTCATACTACACATCACGCGGGAAAACAACGCAAACTTCCACGACATCCACCTCTGGAGCGATGCTAATGGCTGGGGGAACTGGAGGCTGCGAAAACCTAACTGTCACGATTCAGAAACACAACCACTTGAACATGTGAACATGCTGATTGAAACGAGGGTCTCTTATGCACCGAAGTGGACGCACCGGGAGGGGTCTCTTCACGTCTCTCTTTGACATGTCAGACGGAGGCGTCCAGAACGAATCGCGGATATTCATGTCAATTGATATCCTCTCTGAACTCGAAGTTTCACTCTTTTGAACGGGTGGTGGGATTGTCTCCGGAATCAGCCGTTTAAGGCTCGCGTTCGCATTATCATCCAGAACACCACCCTCTTCCGCCCTAAGCACTGAAGGAGAGCTCATAACAAAAAGGATGTGAGTAAAAACACAACTGGGATTAGTGTTTTGTAAAACAAACACACCAATTCACATCTATATACTCTATATCACTCAGGAAACGACCCGAACACCGGTCCCGCTTCAACGCCATCTCACTCCGCTGTTT
>QWCN01002913.1_pt1 | contig 21224 bp, 17 predicted proteins | sample 1972711 | NCBI WGS metagenome assembly QWCN01 (sample SAMN09866707, study PRJNA288562) | Human gut metagenome isolate term1_stool, whole genome shotgun sequencing... | isolation source: gut | host: Homo sapiens | place: USA: California
AAAAACTGAGATTGCAAAATTAATGAAAGTACTTAGTTTATTTAATGTGTTGAAAAATGATTGTTGTTTTAAATGTTTAAGTGATTATATAGGTTTGTGTTTAAAGTGTATTATTAAAATTGTTAAATATAGTTTTTAAAATTATTTTGAAATGATATATAGCTTGTTGGTGGAAATTATTTTTGAATCTGATTTAATAAGCAATGCAAATCTGCGGTGCTTGAAATAGGGTTGTTGAGTATAAAGTTAAAGTAAAGTAAAATATATAAAGACGGTTAGAAGAATTTCTAAAAATGATGCTAAGAAAATAATGGATAAGTTATATAATGAATGCAAAAATCAATCAACTAAATACTGTTCCTAGACTGTCTTTATATAACTATGTTATAGAAAAAATATTTTTAATTAAATGCAAATTCATTTTTTGTGAGCTATTAAATTTAGAAATTTTTATTTTGTATATATTATAATGAGTGCAAAAAATCATTCAACTAAGTCTATGAAGAATTTCGATCACCTCGATGCTATGCGTTATGCTCTAAAATTACCTGACAACCAGTTATTTAATTGGAATACTGGTCGTGTGGTTAAACGTAATTCTGAACGAACTAAGAAACTGATGAGACAATACATCGTTGAAGGAAAATTGATCACTAAGACACCAAACCCTAATTATAAACCTGGTAGAAAAAATTATATCAATCTTGATGATGAATACCTTGATGAAATAATCACAAACAAAGAACGAAAAACCCTTGCTAAAATTGCTAAAAATATGACAAGATATGTTGAGTCAGATATGGGTGCATCACTCGAGTGTATATTTACAAGTAAAGGAACAATCAAAACACAGGATACTGTAGATTCATTCAATACCAGAGCAACTAATCGTGCCACTCAACAGGTTGATTATAAAGTGAAGAAAGATGGTTTTTTCATTGAAGTGAATCATGTTGATGTCCGTGTTGAACCACTCAATGTTTATGATGAAAATGAACGTCAATTATTCATCAATACATTTAACGAAGAATTACAAAAATTAATTCAAGTACAACACAACGGCTATATGCATACACATATTCGACTCTATTTTACAAAGGATGGACCAAGAGTTGGAAAACAATTCTGTGAAATATACATTGATGATGACAAATGTGAAATCCCTGTTGAAAATCGTATTGTGTGGGAAACAAATTTTAGAAAATATATTACTAGATTACTAAACAAAGATATCTTAGATAATCATAATATTAAAATGAATGGCTCAGGTTGGAGATTTTTAGGTATCATCGGTTTCGACACATGTATTAGACGCGTTAAATGTGCTATTAATGGTCACTATGTTCCTACACCTGTTGAATTGAGTGATAAAGTGATTGTCAATGTACCCAACACAGATTACCGATGTATGCAACGAACACTAATCTATGCCTTTAATCAAAAGATAATTGGTAAAAATAGTAAGGAAATTAGTCGCTATAACAAGTGGTGGATAAAACCCAATCAATTTAAAATTCAGGAACATACAATTCTCGAGTTTGAAAACGAGTTCAATTTAGAAAATAATCAACCATTTATTTATAACAAGAGTACTTTGTTTAGAATGGAAGAATATTTTAATTGCTATTTCAATGTCTACAAAGTTACTGTTGATGCTGATTATAAAAATTGCTGTTCTAAAGTACTTTCTGCATTCAGAATTTATCCTGAGAGTAATGATAAAGACGATAATTACAGAATGGAAAACAAAATTATTCACAATATTTGTTTAATTGTTGATTCTAAAACAAATGATGGTCATGCATGTTACATCAAAGATCCTGCATTATTCTGTAGAAAACTAATTCATGAGAATGCAGAGAAGAATAATAATGATGCGAAACAAATAAAATGTAAATTCTGTGATTTTAGATGTATGAGTAATAAAGAAATTATTATTCATAAATCTGCAAGACATCCAGATAAACTCACAGACTCAGATCGTTATGTTTTAGTGGACGATAGTAACGAGAAATATGAACCTGATACAAAAGTTAAGTTCAAAGACACAAAACACATGATGATTCACCCAGTTATGATGACCTTCGATTTTGAGACTGCTCTAAAACCTACTAAAGAAGGCATTACATTACATAATCCACTCATGTGTTCTGTCTACGTTCATTCAACCATTCCTGCAGTTAAATCTGAGTACCGTGTTTTCTACGCTGATTCGTTAACTTATAAAGACTTCATTCCTATGATTAAGTATATGAAAAGTATTGCATACACTACAATTAAACATGTAAAATCTGTGAAGTTGATAAATCTAGATACAATTTCAAATTTGGATGAATACCCTGAAAATAAAGAGCGATGCCCTTTCTGTAAAAATAAATACAACGATGATAATAGAAAGGTTCGTCATCACGCTCATTATACCGGGTATTATCACAATGGTTCAGAAATGCGTTATTACAATGCTGGAGACATCATCTGTAATTGTTGTAATAATTGTAATCTACAACTAGAATTTTCTGCAATGAGAATTCCAGTTTATGCGCATAATTCTAGTGGGTATGATAACACTCTTCTTATTCATATTCTTAGCGAGTGTCATGAAGAACTCGATATTATTCCAACTGCTATGGATCATTATATGCAAATCCAGACTAAGCAACTTGTGTTTAAGGACAGTAAAAAACTGATTTCTGGATCTCTCCGTTCTTTAGTTCAAACATTCTTAGGGGGTGATAAATCCAAGTACAATGCTACAATCAGCAGTGTTAAACATTGGTGTAAATCCTATGGTATTGAATTCAAGGATGAATACATTGATCTACTGCTTCAGAAAGAACCCATGTTCTATAACCTCGTTGATTCATTTGAATCACTGAGTACACCAACCATGCCAAAACTTGAAGATATTTACAATGAATTGACTTCAGATTTGATGTCAGTAGAAGACTACAATCATATGAAGAAATTATGGACCACTTTCGATATCAAGAATTGGAAGATGTATTATGAATTGTACAACATTCTCGATGCTACTCTTTTATCCGATGTTTTGATTCAATTTAGAACTAGTTGTATCAATCATTTCTGTGTTGACCCAGCGAATTACATGACATGTCCACAGATGACATACAGCTTATTTTTGAAGAGTATTAGTGATTTTCATTCTGATGTTAAATTATCAGAATTAGCGAATAATTGGGCTACGTATATGATAAAAACTCATAACAACGAGGGTTTAACACATGATGAATTAGTGAAATATTATTTTGATAGCATGCATGATTTCTTAGCATATGGTTTGAATCTGTTGAGAAAATCGCAGATAGAAACATTCGTAAAAATGATGAAATCGCTGAGAGGTGGTATTACGCAAATTAGAACACGATATTGTGATGTCACTTCTCAATCGAAGACTCAATCGAAGACTCAATCGAAGATTGAGTACATGGATCTTAATAATTTATATCCTGGTTCAATGCATCGTCCTTTTCCTTATTATGTTGAACACCCAGATGAATATCTTAATATACATGATCCTAACGAGTGGATTCTAGAACAGTCGTCATTCCAACCTACTGGTTATTTCATTGAATGTGACATTGAATGTCCAACAGAATTGCATAACAAGTTCAATGACCTTCCATTCTTCCCAGAGAAAAACTATGGCTTACAAAGTCAGTTTATCAAAGATTTTGCTACTCAATGGAATGTCACGAACAAAGAAACAAAAACACAGAAACTTGTTTGCACGTTGTTTAATAAAAGTCATTATTTCTGTCATTATCTCATGCTTAGACTCGGTGTTCAACAAGGATATAGAATCACTAAAATTCATAAAATAATACCGTTTAGACAAGCCCCTTTTATGTATGAATATGTTTCTGATCTTGCACATAGACGAGCACTCGCTAAGACCGATGTCGAGAAACAACTGTTCAAACTGCTCGGTAACTCACTATATGGTAAATGTCTGTACTTAGGTTTAAACAAGATGCATGTCAATGTGTGTACAACTTACGAACAATCACAGAAAATTGCTAACAATCATTCTCTAGATTCCATTCAAGATTTCGAACTATATGATAAAAATCTTGCTATTTACAAACTTAGAAATCCCAGTAGAAATATCACTTCACCAATCTTTGTTGGATTCACTGTTCTTGAACTCAGTAAGTACATTGTTTATGACTACTATTACAATGTCTTAAAACCCAATTTTGACAGTGTCCAACTACTTGGTCAAGACACAGATTCATTAATTGTTAAACTCACTTCAACGGACAATGACCTACGTATTCTCAAACTTGCTGATTATATGGATTTTTCTGAGATTGATCTTGAGTCACCATTCGGTAAGCGAATGATAAATTACTGCGAAGAAAATAACCTAGATTTGAAAACATTCATGAACAACAATAAAACAGTCCCTGGTAATATCATGAAGTTAGAACACCAAGGTTGGACAATCGAACGGTTCATTGGACTAAGACCAAAGCTCTATATTCTCATTGATAATCACAATACAATTCACAAGGCTTCTAAAGGTGTACCAAAGAACGCATTAACAACCACAGGTGAAAAATTCAAGTTAGACATCGAGAAATACTACCATTGTTTATTCCCTGAGTCATCAGAACAAGCTCAACAAATCGGTGTATTTAGACATATCGTTAATCAAAAACTATCATTAAAAACAATGAGTCAAGAAAAATGTATGATGAACTGCTTAGATAACAAGGTGTATATTTGCAATGATAATATCACAACATATGCTTGGGGTCATCATAGTATACCTCAAAGTGAAAATGATCAGTTTAAACTGCTTAACGGTATTGTTTGAAATTAATTTGTTTATGTCGAGTGTTGTACCTGTTTGGTTCAAAGATATTATTTACTTTACTTTTCGTATGTTCAACCTCTTGTGTTTGACTATGTGTTTGAACCTCTGTTAATGTCACAGGAGATTGATCCCTTGTCAATGTCACAGGACATTGACTCTCCAATAATTGCCAATGATAATACGGTTTAGCACTACCTTTAACTCGGTACATAATCGGCATTGCAGACATGTCAATTTCACTGATTTCAAACACTTCTTTAGACCAATGATAATTCAATGATGGTTTTTGTAATGGGCTTAATTTAACACTAGTTCGAACATGATCTCCAACTTGGAATTGTGGCTCTGTATCTTTCTCTGTTAAATTACTCGGTTCTTCAATCTCTCTGTACAACTTCCCATGATTAAACACTTCATCGGGAGTTCTACCAGTTGAATTATGTACCCGTTTGTTTAACATTTCTACACATGGATCAATAAACTTAAACCATGTTCCACCAGAGTCAATGAACTCACTGCGAATATTCTCCTTGATTGTTCGAATCGCTCTTTCAGCTAGAATTGCTTTCTGTGGTGAATACACATGATACATCTTAATATTGTACTTCTTTAGAATGCTAGTTTTAAATTCACTGTTAATAAACTCTTTTCCATAATCACAGCATATGTAATTTGGTGGACCATTCTTTTCAATGATTTGAGTCATGTATTTCACCACTTCTTTTGAAGATTTTGTTTTCATATTCCGGGTCATGATAAATCGGCTATAACCATCTACACAAACTAGCACATAATTATACCCGTTGTTTTTACTCTTTAAATTGAAGTGTTCATCACCACTCTGTTTGTAATAACTCTCAATACAATTCTGTACAAAATTGTCTTGTTTACTACTAAAATCAATAAGGTCAATAAAGTAGATGTTTCTAGCACATCGACAGAGAACCTTACGTGTGTTACCTTCATGTTTCATTCGCTTGTTTAACTCCTTTCGTTCAATGGATTTTATCGTGCTCATTGTTATAAATATGAGCTATACTAAAACAAATGAAATATCATGGGACTCGGTGTACAAAACTTGTAAAGAACAAGGTATTAAAATCGCTGAAATAGTAATAGTTTGTAAATACCCTGTAAATACGGAGCGAATCATTGGGTTTAGCGAGATCACTCAAACCAATGTAAATGTTGCATTAGTGCTGTGGAAGTACCAATGCAAATCTGCTGTGCTTACACCCGACACTAAACCAGAGTTTTTAACAGACAATGAATGGCAATGGTTAATACCTAAGTTACAAGAAGCAAATCTCTTTAATCACGAAATTAATGTATTCTGGCGTGACAATGTGTCAATATTAAATTGCAAAGACACAGAGATTCAAGCCATTCGTACAAACACAAGTACAACCTATGTATACACACCTCATGTGATTCGTTTGTACTACATCGTTGGTGCAATCGAATGTCCAAAAGATCTTATAGAATTATTCAACGAAGGTTCTAACGTAATTAATGCGATTTATGTTCGACAAGTCAATGACCGTGTTTGTAAACAAATTTTATAATTTAATTCTTTATACATGTCTTACATATTCAGTGCTAATGGAAATGCATATACCTTTAAAAAGCTCGATTCTATGCTAGTGAATATTCCTACTGATTGTGATAGCAATGGTTCTGTACTTGTGCGTAAAACAGTGGACAATGTTCCCGAGTATTCATGGGTTCGTGGTGAAACGTATGTTATTAAAACAAATAAAGCATTTGTGAAGACATTCATACCAGAATCCAATGTCACAATTTCCAGAGGTAATTCTTTCAAAATTTCTTACACAGACATTCCTGCAGGTAAATACTTAGTTACAACGAAGTTAACAACCTACAATGAACACATCGATGAACTCGCTGCAATGGCTAATGATATCAATGATCTTATCAACGAAGACAATTTCATCATTGTAACCCTCGATCGTAAAACATTAATTAACACCTATGTTTTGGACACTCTAAACCCATTACAAACATTTGAATCAACGGTGGTAATCGAGTTCACTGAATCAGATTCTAGAAATTTGATTATTGATACAAGTTTGAATCTGACATTACTAGCTAAAGTAAAATCATTAGAAATTGTGTTTGAAGAAATTCCAACTTCGTGACACTGGTTTAATTTACTTTAATATCACCATTCGAAAACTCAATGTCTGTGGCTTCTGTGTCATGTTCTTTTTCATCAATTGCAAGCATACAATCACTAGTACAATCCTTGCATTTACATCCAGTTTTACCAGCAACTTTCAAATTCTTTCGAGGGTTACAACATGCTAGTTCTTCCCATATTTTAACACACAATTCTTTAAACTTGATCATTTATAAAATTGTAAACTAAAATTAGTTCAGTTGCAACATTTTAATACCAAAATGTGAAATTGAACACTCAGAATTATCAGGTATAGTTATCACTACATTAAAGGGAAGATTTTTCGGTGTTGTACAAGCTAGAATATATGTTCCATGGAATGACTGATATCTCTGCTCATTGAACTTACATTCTATCACTGTGTCTGTAGAATTCTTAATTAAAAAGGAATTCTCAGTGTCATAGAATCCCTCAATGTTTCCGAATTCAAAGCTGATGTCAATAAAACACATGTAAATCTTGCCAGAAACCAATGATACAGTTGGTGTAACATTGAATAATGTGTGAATATCAACCCCTGTATTTGAAGTGATATTTCCTTTATCAGCGTTGTAACTAAGGGTGTAATCTTTGTAAGTTAAATTACCAATATTGGATAAGTCCACTTTCGACAAAGTCACAACACCGTCATTACCTTGTGTTAAACCATACAACTCGTTTTTCGTAGGCATTGTAATTCCAAGACTATTCAATCCAATAGCAGTCATATATGGTTTCTTAGTACTTGTGTTGTACGAAAAACCATATGTCTTCGTATCTTTTGGAGACCAAATTTCTAAATTACCATTTTCAGCAGTGTTTACAATGATTCCAGGATTACTAGCATTCATAAAACTTGTGAATTTATTTCTATCCATGAATTCACCGTTTCTGAAGAGTCTCCATTTATTATCGTTCTTTGGAATCTTCAATGCTGCGAATGTTGAACTCGCTGTGAACATTGGTACAATACCTTGTTCATTAGAACTCGGCATTGTTAACACTGCGTTGTTAGAATTCATTTTAAAATATGTGTTATCGATCGTTGTGAATAATGCTGCGGGTTCTGAAGCTACTAGAGACATCCCGTCATTTCCAATGCTAATCATGTACTCTCCAGAACCAAGATCTTTTCCGAGTGTTTGAAACTGTGATCCAGAGTAGTACATTAAACCCTGATCTAATTTCTTGTATTTAGGAATCTTATTTAGCACACATAATTTTTCTGCCATTTATAATTCTAGAATTTAATTTATTTTATTTTGTGTATTTATAATGTCTGAATTAGTTCACAATTTCGAGTCCCAAGTTGTTTTCTCAAATCGCAAGAATAATATCAGTGCTAATGAGCCGATCACATTCACGATTGCTCCTAGCGGTGATAACAATTACTTCGATCTCAATGCTAGTTATTTAACACTCACTCTTGAAGCTGTTACAAGCGCTGCAGTTACAGAAGGAACATCATGTAATGTCAAGTGTCTTAAAAACATGTCTGGTTTAATCAATAATTCAAAGGTCACATACACTCTCTGGAATGACGGAAACCTCGAGACTATTACACTCAACTCTGACAATGAGAATTCTGGAATGCATCGATCCATTCTAGGAGCTCTCAGAGATGCTAAGAAAGAACACTTAGTTGCAGAGGGTTTAAAGGAATTTAGTTTTATTCAAGACACTACAATCGCAGAGGCAGATGTTGGCAAGGACACCAATAAATTACAAAGAGCGGGTAAAGACTGCATGTTCTACAACTATCTAAAATTCGATTTTGCTAATAGATCTTCAAGTGCAACCAAAACCATTGTTATTCCATTCAAAGATGTGTTAGAAGGATGTTCAACAAAGCGATTCTTGAATCTCACGCAAATGGATGTTGAAATGTATCCTCAGGATGCTTCCAATTTCTTTGACAATTATTCTAATTTAAAGACAGCGGGTGGAGGTACTCCAGGTGTACAGATCTTCATGAAGGATTGCAAGGCATATATTCATAGCTATGTTTGTGACAACTCTGATTTCTTCGATAAAGATGATACAAAGCTTGTCAAGGACACAATCCAGGTTAAAACATTCTTAATTAAAGACGGTATTAACAACTGTGATGATCGCATTATTTACAATTTCCCTGCAAAATATGTGTTCATCTATTTCACCGATAAAAGTAACAACTTTAGTAAACTCCTGGACGTTAAACTCAATCGAATCTCATTGTTAATGTCAGGTGAACAAAAGAGAACTTTTATCCCGGATTATACATCCACTCCTGATAAATGTGACATTCGACTGTGGGAATATCTAGAGTACATTGTTAACACAAATAATGAATCGGACTATGAAACTCTTCTAACTTACAGATCTTATGTCAACCAGTTCAGGATTATTGCATTCCCTCTGTGTGAATTCTTTGCTCAGAAGGCTACAAATAATCTCAATTTCGAGGTTGATATTAAGAACAAACCTGATGATGTGACTGACATGAACATGCATGTTGTACTTGTTCGCAGTGACTAAATACTTGTATTTAGGCCCTCAAACACTTGTTAAAATGTCTGTTTTGGACACTTCAAATGACTTTACTTTGCAATAATTACAAAAGTATTTGGCAGTATTATAGCATGTACACCCAAGCAAATGAACAAGAATTTAGCACCAATTCCAAAGCATCAGCTCATGAAGCCATTGCAAAGCGTAGTTATGATATCTTGCGTGACAAGTACAACAAACTCATTCATAGAAACCCATATTCTAACAAGGTAATAAGCCGAATGATACCCAGCAAGAAACAACAAATGAACCTAATGAAACAAGAAATCCTAAGTAATGTACAAAACCTCGACACTTCCAATGCATCAGTTGAATTAAAGTCCAAATACATCGCTTTGCTAAACGATTTAAAGCAGTACGATCAACCCGAGGAAACAATAGATCAACAACTATCTGACTTAAAACAGAATTCCAATGCAATGGGTATTATGGATCCACGATTTCATTGGGACATTGATATGAACCAGACTTATATCAATAGTTTCACGTTATTATTAGGAGCTTCTAAAAGTGGTAAATCATTCCTAATAAACTCACTCATTTTCGAACTCCCACAAAGCTTCGATAAAATCATTTTCTTCATGCCTTTACAATCCTGGAAGAATACTGCTCCAAAAGTCTTAGAACATATAGCAAAGAAGGCAGGTATGAAAACACAGTGGGTTAACACTGATATTGAAGGACTCGATCCTGAACAAATGTACAGTGAAGACCTTGAAACATGTCTTAATGATCTGAATGATGATGGTTCTGCTAAATATATTTATAGTTGTCCAGTGTATGGATCAGTGTATATCATGGACGACCTCCAATGCTGTGTAAATCCCAATATTATTAATTTCATTGATAACCTCGCTGTAAGAGCTCGTCATTCTAAAATTAATGTGTTTTATTCGTTACAATCATTCACAAGACTCAGTTCAAGAGTTCTCGATAATGTTACAAAGGTTTTTATTAATCGCAATTTCATTGAGCGTGAAGACTTGTGGCGAAAACTCAGAATTGCACCCCCAGAGAATCTCAGTGGTGTATTAAAAGATGTTCACAACGGTTTTGCACAGCGATGGTATTACATTAATGACTCGTATTTAGAAGCGTATATTCCATACGACTTTGCAAACCAGCAACAAGTAGTTAGAAAAATGCAGGGCAAGTTACCAAAGAATATTCGTAATACAAAAATAAAATCAGAGTTTGAAACGAAGTCTAAAGAACTTGAAACCATGGCAAAGCAGTTAGGAATCCAAGGTAATGCACAGCAGATTCTCATTGGTTCAACATTGAATTTAAATAATGTCGAGTCAAAAACTGAAGGTAAAGTAATTCGTTTGACAGACCCTTCACAAGCAATTAAAATCGATCAAAAAGTCTACAATGCTGAGTCAACAACACATGATAAATCCAAGTATGCAAATGCTAAGAATCTTAGAGCCAAGTACAGGATTTAAAACTTAGTTTTAAATACTGAATTTAAAAACAAATTATTTTTACTTTGAGTTTATTATAATGGATAGGTTAAGTGACAAGTTAAGTACAATCAAATTCTCTGAACTCGTGGACATCAATAAAGTGAAACAACTCATTCAACTAGCAGAATCAAAGAACTTGTTTTTACCACGATGGTTTAATAAACATGGTGATAAAACACCTGATGAACTAACTGATGAAATTCTGCAGAAGTTAAGACTCTTTGAAAAACAATACATTGGTACAGGTGTTATAACCACGAGATACAACTACACAATTCCTAAGTTTGGACGCGTTTACACCAAGGGTAGATTCGTGAGTTTAGGATTCTTTCCTAGAGAAATACATAGCTTCTTAGCCTGTGATAATTACATCGATATTGACATTGAGAATTGTCATCCAGTTTTGACACTTCAACTATGTGAAAAATATGGTATTCAATGTACTGAATTGAAGAACTATATTGAGCATAGAAATGAATATTTACAAAAAGTAATGACAGAATTCAATGTGTCTAGAGATTCTGCTAAAATTCTATTTTTACAAATGATGTATGGTGGATCGTACAAATCATGGTGTAAGAACAATAGTATTAAACACTGTGAAATACCAGGTTACATTACTCGTTTTAACACTGAGATTCATGACATGTATCCACAGTTGTTAGAGTATTTCAAGCCAGAAATCAAGTATTTAAAAGCACATGGAAAACCAGAGAAAACATATAATGAAAATGGATCTCTGGTATCCTGGATCATGCAGAATTATGAACGGAAGATTTTAGAATGCATGGTTGGATACATCAAAGAACATGAATTACAATACCAGAGTCTTGTACTCTGTTTTGATGGATTTAACATGTTGAAATCAGAGTTTAAACCAGAATTGTTAAATGAACTTGAAAAACATGTTGAAGACACCCTTGGATTCAAAATTAAACTAAGTGTAAAAGAATTCACAACAACTGATATTAAACAATTAATCAAAGACCCATCAATCATTGACACCTCAGAAGCTACGCACTCTGATATTGAATTTAATGTTTTAGAATCATTTGCTCAAGACATTGATATTCAAAGTCTCAAGACATTTGATGTTGATATTTTCAAAGAAATATGGAAAAAAGATGCTGAAAAAGCAAGGAGATATTTTAATAATTATTTTGATGTTACAATTAAAAACAAACGTATAAAGAATGCCTTTTTCAATCAAGGTGAAACATCCTATACTCGATCGAATCTACTTAATATGCTTGGTGAAAAATTTATCAAATACTATGAACGAAAATAAGTCTATGTATTTTACTTTAAAACCATTATTTATAACCAATGTCGATCATGCACTACAGTATTCACATCGAAGAAGCGTTAGAAAACGAAAGTCAAATCATCAGCGAAAATGCATTTCAAACCAAGTTTGGAATGAATTCAAACACAGGTATTACCAATCTACGAATTACATTGAAACCAAGGAATAATAAGAGCATTTTCAATAACATTCAAACAATAAATATTGTCAAGAATTCCAAAGGTGAAACAATCACATTTAACCCTGGTTTTTATAAACTCAGTGAAATCATTTCAGAGATCAACACAATGGAATACATTCGTTGTGAGATTTCAACACAAGGTCCTAGCTATGGTAGAGCTTATTTCGTAGGTTCTAAAGCCGCGAATGTTACAGTAGATTTAACACAGGCTCGTGATATCGCTGCAATTCTAGGCTTCAATGGATCCCGTTGGAAGCTCAATGCAATTCCAACTGGTAATAGCTGTGTTACAGAAGACATCATTGACATCACTCGAAATAATCAGGTGATACTGGTCTACGCATCCATTGTTAAATCGAATGAATTGAAAATCGCCAATCAAAACAACAATTTACTAACCAGTGTGAATGTCGATGATCCTGAAAACACAGTGTCACACAAAATTGAAAACACATGGATTCCAATCAGTGGTGATTATCAGAGAATTTACTTCAATTTCAAAAATGCTGATGCTCAACCAATAGATTTAGACTGTGACATTACATTTGAGTTTATTATTCAAACAATTGTACCCGTTCAACAAACAACTGTAACAACAACGGGTCAAACAACACAGTTCTCATTATTCCAATGTTTAAACCAGTCTAAGACAGAATTGACACTACCAAATCCATTGTCCTTTAAAAATTGTTATATTAGTGAAGTGGATGTTTACACTGATTTCAAACTGTACAATGTGACATATGACCAGATTGTTCGAATCTACGGTAATAAAGAATCTAGCTCAGAATTAACTGCTGAAGTCTATGTTTCACAAGGTCAATACACCGTCGAAGAATTACTCGCTCTAATGAATTGTTCAGAAGCATTATTTGAATTAATGTACAGTGGTAAAGATGCTTTTAGAATTTGTATTTCTGACTTCAATTACATCGATTTTAGAGACGCTGAAGAAGTGAAGAATATACTGGGTATTGAAGACACCATTATCACAGAAACAAAAAGTCAAGAAATCCGATTTCCTTTAACATCGGAGATGAACAAGATCAGTGTTACAAATAAAGTGAAAAATTTTACTAAAACATTTGAGTTGAACACGGGGTTGTATACATGGTTTGAATTCGTCGATCTACTAGCAGAAACAATCAAGGATTTTATTGGTTTAAAAACAACCGTTGAATACCCTGATTACATTGAATTCGTTAGTACTGATGAATTCTATTTCAACAGAACCAATACAACAGCACTTAACACTATAGATAAGTATTATTGGTTGAAATGGTACACACTAGTTCCGAACATTCAATCAAACTTACTTGAAAAACCAGACTTGAATATCTTAGACCCTAGTTTCAAAGCCAATGATGCATTCTGGATTGAACCAGATCTATGCATGTGTATAACACCTGATAGTTTGTTGACAATGGACTACATCTTTTATTGGGACACGTATATCAAAGTGACAATCAACAAGGTCACACAACAATTCAATTTCACAGGTAATTATAGTACACAACAAGTTTGTGACTCGTTGTTATCACAAATCAAAAACAAGTTTAGTGGAGTGTCTGTTGAACTCATAGATGTATCTGGTAATCCATCATTCAAATTCACAGACCTTTCAACTGTGTTTGAATATCCAAATTCATTCCCATTACCATCATACTCTTCAAAATTTTCAGAAGCAATAGAATACAAGTTCAATGTGAAAGAAACATATATCAAAAACCTTCGAGTCACACATCACGATTTCTTAGAAGACATCAATCTTGACATTACTGTTAAAAATAATAGTACACAACAAAAAGTTGCTGTTGTTCAAACAATTCCAGCAGGACATTATACATCTGAACAATTCGTAACCAAGATTGCAAATTTCATTAATGAAACAGCAAAAACAATTGGTGTGAAAACTGATGTAAGATGTTGGAATGGAAGATCGAACCTGAAAGTTGTGTATGGAGGATCGGGAATATCATGGACCCTTGTGCCGCAACATGAAAAAGACTATTATATCATCAGTCAAAACACCAGTTCATATTTTGCTTATGACTCTTCACAACTACCTAAGTGGTACATAAGACTTAATCCAAATCACACACCAATTCGTAAGTATGATCTCAATATCAAAATTCCTAATAATTTTCAATACGGTGATTTACAAGGTGATGGACTGTTCAACAAGCTCATCCATGGAGTATACAATGGCTCTAAGAGAGTCAATTCAACAGAGATTATTCCTCTGAGTTATTGGGACAACAGATTTGTCTGGTCAACTGGTGGAAAAAAAGTAAGTAATTGTTACACACAGTACAAAACTACAATTACACCAGGATTTACAGACAAGGTGGTTAACTTTGGTAAACCACAAACATCTAATACCTATATCTGGATGACTGACAACCAATGGCGAACAACACGAAATGAATCAACATTCAATTACAACATTCAAAACAACAGTACATTATTCACACTTCCAAAAACAAGTACAACACAACAGCAAACCATTCAAACCATGAATCAGATGTTCCAAGATAAAAACCTCGACATTCTTTGGACACCTACAGAAGAAGGATACAAATTACTAACACTAGGTGGATCATTCAGTGGAACATTCTTTGACCTGAATTTCCAAGGGATTAACAAAATCAGTGTAAAACCGAATTACATTCTATGGCCATATTCATTTCAAACAAGTTCACAGAATTGTAGTATTACACGAGAATATTACATCAGTGATTACCCTGTGGATATCACGAATAACCTTAGTCAAATCAAACTGTTTTCAAATATTGTTCAAAGTAAAGGAACACAACCATTGATCACAACCATCGATATTGAGTCTCTGAATAATAACTATTATCAACGACCGCATTTATGCATTCCTTGTAGTGACAAACTTCATAAACTTACATTTACACTCACAGATTTGAATGATCGATTATTAGCGTTCAATGGTAATATTTACCTATTGTTATTATTTAAGGTAACAAATTAAGTTAAACACAATCGTTGACCTGGTTGTAATACGTTCACCGTTTTTATTGATTAAATAGAAGTCCCACACACGCGATGGCCTAACGTGAATATTTGTTAGTTCTTCGTTGTAACCAGGGTGTAACCAAATCATCGGTGATTGTTTCATGACATTGTTGCTTGCATATGTGTTGTTGATTTGATTCAACACCAAGCCAACTACTTGATCATTGGTATTCATTGAAGAAATTTTCTTAATAATGATTTCATGCTTAATCAAATTATTGGTTGTGAATTCTTGTTGTGAACGGTCATTCAATTCAAAGGACATGTTAAACATATTAGGCATATTGTATAAATTCTAAATACATAATTTATAAACCATGAACAAGCCAGTTTCAATTATTAATCACACAACTGTCATTCCGAAAGGTCATGCGAATTATCGTGAATCATTCGACACCATTTCATTACCAAATAATTGCGTTTATAAAATCACAAATATTACATGCAAGATTGACACCACGAGTCTATGGAATATTACCAAAACAAATATATTAAAATTAACAAATAACAGTGATCAAGAGCTTTCAATGCATATTCAACCTGGTTATTATACCCTTGCAGAATTAACTCAAAGCATACTGTGTGTGGATATCGTTGCAAATCGAGCTTATATCAACAACACTTACAAAACAGTAGATTTCACAGATGCTCCAGACATTGCAAATATCCTAAGATTTGAACAGAAGATTTACACACCTAGTTCTGCAGGATCTGTTACACCTACAGCTGTTGATATCACGAATAACAAATCTGTGGTGAAAATCTACAGTTCATTAGTTCAACAAACATTCGGTATTACAAGCTCAATGATCGACAATTTAATCCATGTGAGTGTTGGCTTGAATAATATTGTAACACAGGACAATTTAGATATCCAGGTTGTGAATCAACCGAACTTAGATTATATTGAATGGCGGATAACTGATGCAGTTGATCAACCACTTCCACTAACCGCAAATGTTTACATTAATTTCACAATCTCTGTTTTTGAAAAAAGTAAAAATATATTATAATATGCGTCGTGTTATTTACTTCAAAAGACTCAATAATCTTAAAGACCTTGATTTCGTGACTCTACCCACAAACAGTTTTACTGTATATATTCAATCCACCAAAGACACAATGATTTCAGAATCCTCGCCAAAAACAATCTATTCATTTGAGAATGGAACGTCTCGAATATTCATCAGTAGTAGAAGAATTCTAGAAATGAGTATTGATGACTATAGCTCGTTGACTTCAGATTCAGAAATAACCCTCAAAGACCTTGTGAAAACAACAATTAAAGATAATCAGGTTGAAATGAAGATGTTATTCATTGGTTATTCAGCTGTGTAGAAATAGACTTTGAACGTTGCAACGTTCAAAGTCAGTTATTTTACTTTACACTAATTATAATCATGTTCTACAAACACAAGCCTAAACATCGTCCAATAATTCGAATGGTTATTCCTGATTTTACACCCAGTGATAGAATTCCTCGTGACTTTTCAAATGACTACGTTGACATTAATCCTAAGAAAATGAGGTCAAAATCTGGATTTAAACGGAACTTTCGAAAACAAATGAACAAATTATTCACAACAGCGGAGAATTCTTCAATGTCAAAACCGGGTTATGTACGCTCTAGTAATCGCGTGTTTTCTGAGTACATGGACTTGAGTATTCGTCAACGTAAACAAGTGCCCGATCATTTGATGCGTGGATACCAGTATGACAAATCGAATGAAATATTGTACAGTTATGAAGACTCAATGATGTTCAATAAAGCGAAAATCAACTGCTATGGACGCATTGAAATCACTACAGTTGGATCTCCGTTCAAAGACATATATTTGCGACGCCAGGTGTTTGATAATCCTGGAAAATATATTCCTGTATCTAGCTCAAGAATTGTGTATCCAACGACGATTAAATACAAGGTTGAAAGTACTGATCTTGTACCTTTTAATGAAACACTACGAAGCATGACTGATTTCACTGATGCAGCAAAGAATTTAACAGAGAATTTACAGCAACAATTTAACCAAGCGAATGTGAATGTGGGAACAATGAATAATCAGAATGTGAATGTGAATACAAATGCAAGTCCCGTGAATGAACCAGAACCAGAAACAACACCAAGTATTAAAACTCTTCGTGAGAAATGGCAAGCTGCATTCCCTGAATTAGAAAACGATTCAAACGTGTATTATTTGGACATTGGTCTAGAACCGACATCACATGGAATGAGCGGGATTAAGAAAAAGATGTTTAAACATGAAAAAATTCAACGCATGTTAATTAATGGTTGGCAACTCGCTAAAGCACCGTGGCGAGAAAAGAAGGGTCATGAAAATGACTTCATTATTTACAACCCAAGTAAACAACAACCAAGTACTGTAGTAAATGTTAACAATGGAACTTCAGACACTTCAACATCAGAATTAGTTTCAGCAGTTACTTCAAACACTCAAGCAGTTACTTCAAACACTCAGAAGATTGACATGTTAATCACAAAGTTGAATGACTTATTTGATGAATTGAGTCCAGGTCAACTCATTGCAACTGGTGTAATGCCTGCTGCTAAAATCGCTGATGATGTTATGGAAGTAGAAGAGTCTGGTGGCTCATTAACAAGTGAACAAATCAGGGCATTAAATCAAATATTAACAGAACTCAAAAATGTAATGGCAGGGTTACCAAATGCTGGTTATTATACCGAGTTTTACAATGCTGTGCAGGGTCTTGTAAATCAGGAACAAACAGTGGTTGAAACATACAACCAAAATATCCAGCAAATTAGTGGAATGATGGGGCAGTTTAATACCACAGTTCAGAGATTTGAAGAACTACTTGAAATTCCAGACACCATTCCACCAACTATGGAAACAGAGAATCAACCTATGACCAATAGAAGAAAATCATTGTTTGAACTAGTTACAAAACTAGTAGCATCACAAATCGAAACACTACTCAATACATTCAGTGATAAACTAGCTGAGAAATTCAATGAAAATGAACGCAAGATTGAAGAACTAAAGAAAACAATAAACATGAAAGATAGTAGAGCTCAAAAACGAGTGAATGACTTGCAAAATGATGTTGCTAATAGATTAGAAACAAACGATAAACGAATGGATTTAGTTGAAAATAGAGCTTCAGAAAAAGAATATAACATGCGTGGTGTTATGGAGGCTCAAATTAAAGTAATCCAAATGTTTGAAAAGTTAGATAAACAACGTAAAGAAGAAATGAATCGACGTTGGGAATCAAACCAGCAGTTATTACAGTTATTAGGTGATATTAAGAATGGTGTCCAATCGAATACAAATCTCTTAGCATTAACGAATCAACAACTCACAAATGAACAACGTGATTTCCGTCAGATGATCATGGATATGAATCCTACACCAATACAGAATATTAACAATAACTGGTATATGTTTGATTATTCAAAAACAATCAATATACCTCCAGAATTGCAAGAGTACTATGATCGTTCGAATGCAATAAGTGATGGACCAAAACAACAATTATTACTAACAAATAATGATATGAATAGTGTCGCGATGATTTGTGATGAAGTACACAATGAGTTGGTCAAGTCTAAGAATGCATTTGAAATAGAGGATCCTAATAAACCAGATAATTATCTAGCAGAAACACTCGGTTTAACACCTGAAGCATTGATGTATGAAGTAGTTGGATTATTGAACATTCTATTACCTTATAAGAATGATCCAGTACTCCAAACATTTATTAATGGTATTGGAGCTAAGGCATACATCATGGCTTATCTTGTAAAACCAGATTATGAAATTATTAATCGATTCTATGATGATCTCGCTGGTCAGAGAGTTGATATATTTACACCTGAATATTTACAACAAGTATATCAACGAATGGTTGAATATTTCTCAAAACATGGTATAGATGTTAGTCATAATCCTAAACTAGATCACATGGTATCAACACTGTTGAATAAAATCGACATAAAGAAGAATGGTATTGCTGATGAACAAATAGGAATTGAAAACACCAGTCAACCAAATCAGATTCAAAACTAGAAATAAAAGAATTTTACTTTACTAATTTTATAATGTATTTTAATCCAGTAGATATTGAAGCATTCTTTGGAAATCCACCAACTATGGAAGACAGTGCACAAATCATTAATGATACACGTAAGAGATTGAGACTCCAAACCAATCTTGCAAATGCTCCTGACATTCAACCTGCAGAAGTCCCGATGGAAGGTCAGAATGATCCTGTTGAACAAGTTCTACAACCCGAAGGTGGAGCTATTCAATTCAATGGTGGAGCATTAGCTTTCAATGAAACACAGCTAATGAATGAATTAAGTGGACTCAAGAAAGGCAGTGGTTTTGGAACATTAGCAGCAACTATTATTCCAGCATTAATTCAGTATGCTCCTCAAATCATCGATGCAATTAAAGGGGTTAAAAAAGAAGGTTCAGCAATCAAATTTGGAGGAGCTTCAGCTGTGTTCTTAAATGGAGTAAAGCCTGAAGATTATGATGATTATATGGACTTGATGAAGAAGATTCAAAGACAAAGTAAATTCGTTGTGAAAACAGGTTCAGGATATTGTGCTGGATCTGGGAAAGTAGGAGACTTCTTCAAATCAAGTTGGGCCAAATTAAAGAAATTCTATGGAGATAATGCAGACAAGCTTAAACCCATTACAGACATTCTAATGAACAGTGCTAAGAACCAGGTGAGTAAATATGTTGATAAAGGGACGAAATATATAGCAGATAAGACTGGGTCAGAAACACTTGGTCAAATTGCAAATATTGTTGGTGACACAGTAAAAGACTCTGCAAACACAATGATTAAGAATGTTGGAACCTATGGAAGAACTGAAGCTGAAACGAAAGGCAGTGGATTTGTGGGTACACATCTCGATAATGAATCAACTGTACGAAGAGTAAAAAAAAGTCGCAAAACAGTGAAGAAATTGAATGTGTCGATCAATCCAGAACAACCAGTGACAGTAATCAAAGCCAGAAAACTAGTTTACTAAATTTATTTTATCACGGTTTTAAGAATATCAACTCAGAACCAATGTCATTTGACCAGGTACGCAAAATCGCTGATGATCTTGGAATTAAAGACTTTGATGTACTTGACTTAGATCAATACTGCAAATTAGCTAAGAATTATAATGAACCAGAGAATTGCGTCATATTCATACACTGGCCTGGAACGAAATACCAAGGACATTATGTAGGATGTTTTAGGCAACCTGATAATGTTCTCAATTACCAAGACAGTTTTGGAAGTGCAAATAAGTTCCCAAATCAACTTAAGAAAACAGGTAGGAAATTTAAGATTAATAAAACGAAGTATCAAGCATATTCAGCAAATAATTGTGGATACTTAGCATTACTACATGTTTGTACCCATGATGCAATTGATCCTAGCATTCAATTCAAGAACTGAGTTTTTAAAATTATTTACTTTAACTTTATACTCAACAACCCTATTTCAAGCACCGCAGAAGCTACGCACTTGCATTGCTTATTAAACCAGATTCTAAAATACACTTTAATCACAAACCTATATAATCACTTAAACATTTAAAACAACAATCATTTTTCAACACATTAAATAAACTAAGTACTTTCATTAATTTTGCAATCTCAGTTTTT
>QWCN01002920.1_pt1 | contig 21171 bp, 31 predicted proteins | sample 1972711 | NCBI WGS metagenome assembly QWCN01 (sample SAMN09866707, study PRJNA288562) | Human gut metagenome isolate term1_stool, whole genome shotgun sequencing... | isolation source: gut | host: Homo sapiens | place: USA: California
ACTCCTTCTCGTACTGCTCGCAGCGCTTCACCATCTCCTCTCTCTTCGTCTTGTTGGCAGCAACAATCTCAGCAGCAAGCTTCTCCGCAGAAGCCTTCAGCTCAGCGTCACGACGCTGCTTCAGAACAACGGACTGGGGACTACACCAACGGTGAGCACGCGAGCCAACATACCAATCCACAGCACTCTATGCTGTCGGAAAACCACCACCTACACAGGCATTTGTTAGTAAGAACAATTCGTACTGAGAAAAACAAGCGAGAAATCGCCGGTGGGGTCAAATTGCAAATGCTGTGCCTTTTGACTGGCCCTCCCTTTCGGAATTCGCACATGAAAGAGGAGTCAAACAAACACAATACAAGCGCATGGGGCCGCAAAACCATAGAACAACTAAGCCCGAGGGTGCACGCGATTCCTCAAAAAGGATCCCGAAAAGACCACTTCCCCCTTGGGAGAATAGAACGTGCCTCTGCCGCTGATAAAGCCGGAGGTGAAGTTGCCGATGTAGTAGGACCCGTCCGGGAAGTTCAGCCGCCCCTTCCCATCCCTCACGTTCTTCGCGTAGTTCCCTTCGTAGAGGACCTTTCCGTCGGGGTAGTACTCGGTTCCCTCTCCGCACAGGATCCTCCTCTTAATCACCCCCTTCATCCGGAGCGTGTCCTGCCAGTACAGCTCGAACGCCCCGTCGCACATGTTGTCGCTGAAGGCGCTCTTCAGGTGCCAGTTCTCGTCGAAGTAAAAGTCCCCCCTTCCCTCCATCTTGTTCCGGCTCACCTCGCCAAAGTACCGCGTTCCCTCCTTCATGTAGTACCGCCCGTACCCCGTGTACATCCCGCCCTCGAACCGCCCGCTGCCCAGCACCTTCTCCTCCCGGTCGAGCACCGTCACCTCGCCCGTCGGCACGCCCGCGTGGAAGCTCAGCCGCAGGAAGCACCCGTCGGGGAAGACCTGCACGCCGGGCCCCTCCTGCAGGTCGTCCTTCCACGCGCCGTCGAACAGCACCACACCGCGCTTTGTGCAGACGCGGCCCTCGCCGTTGCGCCGGTTGGCGGCCATCGCGCCGTCGTAGTAGTCGCCGCTGTCGAAGAAGTAGGTGCCCTTGCCGCTCACCACGCCCGCCTGCCACTCGCCGTCCCACGTGGCGTCGCGCCCGTTGCCGTACAGCGTGCCCTCGCCGTCCGGCAGCCCGCGGCTGAACTGGCCCTCGTAGCGCGCGCCGTTGGTGAGCGTCAACACTCCCTTCTTCGGGTAGTCGTACTCGAAGGTCCCGTCGAAGAACAGCACGCCCTTCCTCGACCGCAGCACGCCCTTCCCGAAGCGGTTGTTCTCGCGGAACTGCCCCTTGTACACCGACCCGTCCGGGTACACCAGCCGTCCCGTGCCGTGTCGCAGGCTGCCCACCGTGTGGCCCGTGTACACCGACCCGTCCGCGTACCGGTGCGGCCGCGTCAGGTCGTCCGCCTTCTGCGTCACCGGATCGTGCAGCGCGGGGCTGTAGTACATGGCCGCCGACAGGTCGTCCTCCCACGCGCGCTGCGCCGCGGGCACGGGCTTCGGTAGGATGGTGGGCAGCGGTGTGATGTACATCGCGGGCAACGGCGCAAAGCGCGTCTCGAAGTCGAACAGGCACGGCGGAATCTTCGGCAGCTGAAATGTCTCCTTCTTCACGCGCTTTCCCTTCTCTCCTGGCGGTTTCTCGGGTTTCTCTGATTTCTCGGGTTTTGCGGGTTTTGCGGGTTTTGCGAGCTTCACGGGTTTGGCTGACTTGGCTGGCTTGGCTGGTTTCTCTAGCTTCACCGCCTTCTCGGGCGTTTCAGTGCCCTGGGGCGTTTCTCCGGAGGGTTCGGCCCGTTTAACGGCCTTGGTGTCCGCGGCGAGGCGGTGGCGGTGCGTCACTTGCAGCTGTTTGCGGGTCTCGTGCAGCGCCTTGATGCTGGCCTTGCGCGTCGCGTCGAACACCACGTTCTCCAGACTCACACTGTCGCGCTGCCGCCCGCGCCGCGGTCGTGTGTCCTTCGCCTCCTTTGTGTCCTTCACTTCCTTTGTGTCCTTTGCCGGCTTCACCTCCTTCGCCTTCTTCGTGTCCTTCACTTCTTTTGTTTCCTCTGCCGGCTTCACTTCCTTCGCCTTCTTCGTGTCCTTCTGCTCCACCTCCTTCTGCTCTTCCTCCGCTTTCTTCACCTTCTCCACACCACTCTTCTTCTCCTCCACACCACTCTTCTTCTCCTTCACCTCCTCCCCCTCACTCTTCTTCGACCGCTCCACCAGCGCCGCCAGCCGCTTCAGGTCGCGCCAGTTCAGCCGCGCCTGCATCGCCAGGTCCACGATCTCCTTGCCCGTCAGCGCCCGCGGCTTCGCCTCCTTCTCCTTCTCCTTCTCCTTCTCCGCCTGCGCCGCCCGCCGCCGCGTCCGGCCCTCCGTCTTCTCCTCCGCCTCCAGTCCGCCCACGCCGCTGCGCAAGCGCGTGCTGATGTCTACGCGTGAGGACCCGCCGCCTCGCCCACAGTGCACCGTCGGGTTGGTCGGCGCGAAGATCTCGTCGCCCGCCAGCTGCAGCGACACGGGAATGGTCATTGCTGCCTGGCCTGATTGACTTGATTGGTCTGATTGGCTTGATTGGCTTGATTGACTTGACTGACCCACTTGACCCGATTGACTCGGCTGACCCACTTGACCCGATTGACTCGGCTGACCCACTTGACCCGATTGACTTGACTGACCCACTTGACTTGATTGACCCGATTGACCCACTTGACTTGACTGACCCGATTGACTCGACTGACCCGCCTGCTTCTTGTGCCGCGCGCGCAGCTGTTTGATCTCCTCCTTCATCAGCTGCAGAGCCTGCGTCGACAGCCCCGTCTGCGGCTCCTGCGCCTGCAGCACGTGCATCTCCGTCTCCTCCACCTCCGCCACCTCCAGCGCCAAACCGCCGTCCAGCCCGTGCATCATCATCTCGCCCACGTCGTTGCTGCGAACCAGAGGCGCCGTCGGCAGCACCGCCCGCACCGTCTCCTCGTAGCCCGGGACGTCGTAGCAGGTCCCGCTCAGCACCGCCGCGCGGATTGCTTCGGCGGGCAGTGCCGCGGCGCGAAGCACAGACTCAAAGTCGCTCTTGAACAGGTCGATGGCCTCCCCCAGCAGCTGGATCACCTCGCTGCGATGGACGGCGGTGCTGAAACTGCCTCCCGTGCAGCGGACGCTCAGAGAGCATGATGACTGAATCGCGAGACGGTCCAGCACGTTGTTGCAGCAGTCGTACACCTGGTCCAACACCGTCTCCGGAAGGGCCGAATTCAGCTTCCGATGGTACTGATCCACGATGGAATTCATGAGGCGCACCACGATGCAGTGGCGTCCCAGCGATACAGACCACACGTGCTGCAGCACCTTGACACGCGTGAGAGAAAGTTCACATACGAAAATGTGTAATGCATCGTAGCAGGCGTCAAACAGGATCATTGGAATGGAAGATGCGTCTGGAACTGGGCAGAAAGACGCGATTTGCAACAGCATACGGTTCTGGGTGATGAAATCGTAATCCCCGATGGAGCGCAGCATATACTTCAGATAGTTCACATGGGAAGGGGAGAAAGAAGGAGGGTACACGATATACACGCGCTGCATCTTCCAGCCGAGCTCCTGCTCCTCATACTGTATGGAGCACTTGAGGAAGAGACGAATCAGCTGCAGTGGAGACAGCACCTGCTTGTCCATAGAAGAGAGCATGTAGCCAACCACTCCCTCTGAATCGTAGGAAACAATACCAGGGCACACGAGCTTCAATTCCTCAATGTCCTCTTTGTTGTACGATCCTTCAAACGCGCGCACGAAGTGACACACGAACTCCCATCCGGTTGCTGGTCCATTTGAATTGGGAACATTTCCAATCGTCATCTCATCGCTCGACAGCATGATTGTCGTTGGTATCTGAACGGGTTTCCAACTCGAAACCCGATAGACCTCGTCTCGCTCCAAAAAGGGGAATAGAGTCGTCACCTCATTGTCCAACAAAATGAGCAGGCAGTTGGTCACAGCCTGTTCTGTCATCGTTGAAAATGATTGAGGCGGGAATTCCCGCGGTTCATCGTGTAGTCTGACAAACAGAGTCAATCCTTGGCCACTTCCAACGCAGGAACCTCACTGCTCCTATGCTTCTTGCTTCTCCGGTTTTTCTTCTTTCCATCGGCATTGGTCGATGGGGGAGGAGGGAGGTTCTTCTTCTTCTTGCATGACAACGGGTTCGGATTCTTCTTGTGGTGGTGAATATCGACGAAGGGGTTCTATGGCTTAGGCGAAGGACAAGGGAGGACATGCGCGGGCTCTTCTCTCTTCGGCTTCTCTATTCCCAACAGCTCCCTCTCCGCATCCGACACGCCCAGACGGTTTGCCACGCTCTATTCATCAGGCCATGGGTCAAACACAACAGCATCCACGAAATGGTTCGAATTCTTCGAGGGAGTGTCCAACGTCAGCACGCTGCGGTTGAAGTAAATCAGGGGCACTCCAGAGAGACGCCGCAAATCCGTGCGGTACAGGTCCTTTTGAGAGCACACCACGTACTTGTCCTTTGATTTGTTCATATCTATTTTTCACATCACACTAGTGATAAAAACTCTTTGCAATGTCCATAACACACTTGATCGACGACAGGGGTTCCTTGTGGTTGCATTTCACGCACCGCAACGTTTCGATAAACTCAAAGTCCCTCGCGCTCTTATCCTTAAACTCCTCGAACCGTTTCCGAATGCAATCCGTAATCACCAGCTCTGCGCTGTCGTCCTATGGTGATACGATGAAGACAGGCCTTACTTGGATCGCTCTGCGGATCAAACTATCAATCGAGTTGGGCAGGTTCAACTCCAGGCCATAGCGAATAAATGACTCTTCCAACAGTACCTACGTAGTCAGTAATGCATCCATGTCGTGCCTTGTACGGCGGACGAAACCCGTAGTTGATCTCGTAGTACTGCATGGTTTTCCTGTTCTATTCCAACATGTGGCTATAAGAAAGGTCTACCTGCTTGTTCTTGCGAATTCTCATCCTAAAGCGACAATTGGGAGATTATCTGTCTTGAGCCCCAGATCCTCGTATCCTTCCGATTTGCTTCGTCTTCCTCCAAAAACCTCACTATCAGTTTAGATCATGCCTCAGTGCTACCTTTGCGGCAAGGAAGGCCATATTGCGAAGGACTGCAGAATGCAGAATCGGGCTCGTAGGGACGGAATCCACCCATCATCTCCAGACAACGATACTTGCTATGTGTGCGGTGGAAGAGGTCACATTGCTGCTGTCTGTCCTTCGAGGAACACGCTTCCTGGTTCTTCCTTCGGCAAAGCCCCTTTCAGACCGGCGAGACGTTCGGTTATCCAGTACCCTCGTGCCGTCTCCTATCACCCTGCCAAGTGAAAAAGTGTACTCAAAGTCAGGAATAGCACCCGCACTTGCTACATTTGCGGAAAGGCAGGTCACATGGCAAAGGACTGCCGGCAGCAGTACATATGAGATGCGTAAATGAATGGTGTAGGCGTACCGTCAGGAAGGATAACGACATGCAGTTTGCTAGTAGTTTGAGTCTTTCGTCGGATTCCTTTGCGACGAGAAAGATCTGGTTTGAAACGGCGATATCCCGTGAACGCTAGCAACAACTGCCACAAGGAGGGTCACCTCGCAAGAGACTGCACCGAGCCTCTGCTTTGTCGTCGTTGCGGTCAGCCTGGGTGGGTTTTTTTCCTGTCTTTCACCGCAGACATATTGCCGCAGTGTGCACCAACGAGATTCAGTGCAAGCGCTGCCTGCAGCTGGGCCACCTGGCGAAGGACTGCCCCAACGCAGAGGTTTGCTACTTCTGCCACCAGAGCGGCCATTCTCGCGACAATTGCCCGAACCGAGGCAAGTTGCGTTTTTGTTACAAACACTCGACTTCATGCTCAAAACAGTGGTGGTGGTAGCCACAGCCATGACGCCCACGCCCAGAATCACAAACAGCAGATCGACGTACCAGCTGGCCTTGGACTCGGTGGGCAGGATGCGCATGTGAAGCAGCGGCGGCAGGATGAAGGACACGATGGAGATGGTGAAGCAGCCGAGTGCCGTCAAGGAGCCCGCGGCGAAGAAAAAGGATATTGAAAGACACCACCATCTGGAAGCTGGGGATGAAGTACGCCAGCAGGCTGGTGACCACCACCACGCCCAGGCGCTGCAGCACGCGCTTCCAGTTGGTCACCATCGTCTTGGTCTCCTGCTCGGAAATCCAGGCCTCGCAGGCGATCAGCGCCGGGTACACGGCGATGGGGTACGAGAGGAAGCACACGAGCGACAGGCCGATGGCCGAGCCGATGTACCACGCCGACTTGCGAGGAATGTTCGCCAGAATCACGTCCTGAATACCGCCTACTTTTGGAATGGCGGGACAAGCGTACCCTCGGCGTTCTTGTAGAAGACGACGCCGGCAAAGGCGAAGGTGATGTAAATCAGGGAAGGAATACTCAGCGAAACCACCAGCGCCTTCTTAAACCGGTTCGGTTCCTTCATGCTGCTCTACGCGTGAGACGAGCACGCATGTCGGACGCGCGAGCTCAGACCGACAAAGGCCACACCCATCGAGAAGCAGATCACGCCGAACATGTTGGCGATCTCCATGTACTTGCGCGGCCAGAGCATGGAGAGGTCGAGGCTGGGCTTGTTGTACAGGATGCCGTAGATAATGACGACCACCATCACGGCGATCAGGATGTAGTTGCCGGCTTGGGAAGCAAACGAGATGGAGCTGCGAGTGAGGTTCCGAGCGAAAGCATACCTCATGGAGCGAAGGAGCACGATGGGGTAGATGCACAGGGCAAACAATCCCGTCCAAAAGAGCACGTTATTCCCGAGCGGGAAGTGCCAGTCGCTCCACGGCAGGCCCGCGATCATCTTGTTGAAGGTAATCTACGCTCGACGGAGGGAAAGGTGATTACCTGGTAGGCCGCTCCAACACCAATTAGCGTTACGATAAACGAAAAGTTCAGTAGAAAGACGCCAAAACCTCCCAGTCCCTAGCCGTAAGGCGAGAGGAAAGGAGGAACCTTTCGGGCAACCACTTTGTACGGGTCCTCCGTCGTCGGAATGAGCGGCAGAATGCACGCGTCGTTCGCCTTCATGAGCAGCGACATGCAGTAGTACACCCACAGCGCGATCACCACAATCAGCGCGACGGAAGGAACGAATCCAGCCTACGGTTTACCAAAGTCTCTGGGAGTACGTTCAACGTGGACAGAGGCAGCGCGAGAACGCCCACGCCCATGCACGTCTTGATCAGGTTACCAGTGGTCTACGGCCTTACTGCCTTCAATAAAAACGACCTGGGAAAAGGTGGCAGACATCGAAGATGGTCTACAGTTTTGAATTGTGTTCTTGACCGAAAAGAGGGGTGTAACAAACACACGATTTACCGTTGTTCGTTTCGAGAGGTTGCTGCTGGGGCTGGGGCTGCGCCATCGGCTGGAAGCCCGGCATCCCTTGATAGACTTGGTTCTGGTTTATCGGGTATTGCATCTGCGCCCTCATCATCGGGTACGACACTGGGATGAAAGTCATTCCCGGCATCATCTGCCCGGGCTTGCCCGGCTGCATCGGCATCATCTGTCCCGGCTGCATCGGCATCATCTGTCCGGGCTGCATCGGCTGAATTGGCATCATCTGCCCCGGCTGAATCGGAACCATGGGGACCATCTGTCCAGGCTGGCCCGGGATGATCATTCCCGGTCGGATCATCTGCACCTTCACCATCGCCGGCGTGAACGGCGCCGCCTGCACCTTCATCTCGAACGCGGGCGCGCTCGCATTCAACTCTACCGATCATTCAAAAAGTGGGGGCCCCACTCGTCTCCTTCTTCTCCTCTTTCGGCTGCGGCATCTTCGCTTCGCCCGTCTTCGGTGACTTCGGAGTGACATTCGGAGTGACGATGGGAGTGACATTCGGAACGATGTTTGGAACAGCGTTGGGAGCCGATTTCGGGACGGTTTTCGGCGTCGTTTTGGGGACGGTTTTCGGGGCGTTTTGCGGCGCCTCCACCTTCTTCATGATACTCCGCGAGAGCACCTTTTCGCCGGTATTTCGGTCCCGCGCGCGGTCCTTCTTCTTGGCGGCCTCCACGCCCACGCGGCTGTATAGGTCCTCGTCGTTCAGGTTCACCTCCATGCCGCGCTCCTCCAGCACGTGCAGGTTCGTCGAACCCGTCGCGCGCATTTCCTTCTCCATGCTGGCCGCCACACGCCGCAGCTCTCTAGGCGTGAGCCCGCGGCAGCAGCAGTACGGTGGCACCTCGTCGTACTCGACGCGCGTGGAGTAAAGGGAAATATCGAAGTCACTCTTCACGCCGAACTTCTCCTTGTTCTCCGCGAACTGGTCGAACGCGCCCATCTTGAAGGTGCTACGGGAAAGAGAGGGAACGGCGAATACGATTCCTCCAGCTCCAGCTTCTCCTTCGGGTTGATCAGGAAATCGAAATCGTTTTGGAGGTTGCGGTTGAGGGGGGCGGCGTGCGCGCGCTGGCGGCGCTCTGAATCGTCGAAGGAGTTCGAGGCCGTCTCTGTGGAGGCGGATAGACCGAGTTGGTCGAGGATGCCCATGGAAAGAGTTTCCGGAGTTTCCTTGCGTTCCGACCGGTTCTGTGCCTTCAGTGAATTCAGACATACCAGGTCCTTGAACAGGAGCGTGATTAACGCGTTGGATTTGGGTTGCACGTGAATCACACGGCTCTTCTACGAATCACAAGCACGGAAGGCGAATTGCTTCAATATAGGGGTGGTAGAGAACGAGCGACTTGTAATCCCTGTCAATGGACTTTATGTAGCCGCAGAACACGTCGCCATTCGCCATCTACGGATCATATCCGGAAAAGAGACTGCACAGTACAGCGAACACAGTCATGGCGCATGTTTTGGGAAAGGAATTCAAGTCTTCTCTCGTTCAGCAATTCCGCTATTCGTGATGGTTATACGTGAATACAATACGCGAAATTGGAGTCTTCTCGCTGCTCACTCTATTCCATAACGAACCGACAAGCGAGCTCACCTTCTTCCTCCTTGACGATTCATTCGGCTCATGATGTGTTGTCGACGATAAAAACCAAAACCAGCAACCCCTTTTGCTCCGTTCCCTTGAAGGACCGAAATTGCCCCGATTTTGTCGTGATTTGGACAAACAGGAAAACGCTTGGAGAATGGAAGTGTATAGTATGTGAGATTGTGTGATGTGTAGCCAGACCGTATACAACGGCGGAGACGTCCGATCATCACCCAAATTCCGCAAAGCGATTCGATCTCTGTCATCTGCTCAAATCGTTAACTGTTGAGATTAGAGTTCATTGAGTAGGAAATGATGCGGTTTGGTGTTTGCCACAATCTGGACGAGATTGAAGCGAAGCTTAGAGCAGCTCAAGGTATGAAGCGGAGTGAGTGGGGTCAGAAAAAGATATGGATATTGATACACTCCAGCGATACGCCTATTCCGTGTCGTTTACTGCAAATTGCCAGTTCAATGATATGATGGAAAGAGTTTGGTGCAAATTCATTGTGTTACTGCTAGTTCCGTGCACCGTACCCCTCCCTCATCGAAATGCGTGCGTCTCTCCTAATGAATAAAGAAAAACTGGAAAGAGAGTTGTCTGTCGTTTCAAAGCCTGCAACGCAGCCAACGGTTGGAAACGAGCTGAATGACATGGCGGATGAGGAAGAGGGGTCTGGAGGGGAAATGGATGAGGAGGTGAGTGCTTGGAATCGGAATGAGGAGCAGACGGCATCCATCATCACACAGTCTCTCCTGCAGGTGAGGAATGTCAGGGTGAGTGTTAGTTGTGTGTGTGAGAAGTAGCCGCAGAAGAAGGTGAATTGGGATTCGTCCAGTGATGATGAATCGGACAGTGAGTGTGTGTGTTTGTTGCAACAAAGAAGGGAGCTGTGTATGGGTTAGAGAGTGATGAGAAGAGAGGAAGAGCATCAGATCCATGAGAGTTGTCTTCAAGACTCAAAGTCAGACGATGTCAGCTTTTGAGGATCATCACACACTTGCAGATCGACACAACACCTACTATAGCTTATTGTGAGAGTAATCAGATGGTAATGAGATGGGCAAGAAAATGCTAGGAACGTTCTTGCAATCGGGCGGTTTCAACAAAGCACACCAGTAAATGAGTAACCCTTATTTCTTCACTTCCTTGTGACACAGCACCTCTAAATCATCTAGTTCCTTCACTCCGACAAAGCGCTTGCCGCGAATCAGCCAGGTCGGCACTGCCGCGATCTGCGCCTGCTCGCACGCCTGCGGTCTCGTCTCGCAGTCGATGAACTCCACACGGTCCTTCACCGGTCCCAGAATGGCCAACTGGCGCTGGGTGTCCTTCTGGCTCTTCATTCCGAACAGCACCTACACTTCACGCCCACGCGCCGCGCCCACCGCCTTGATCGAGTGCAGACGCTCCGCCACCAACTCGCGCTGCTTCTCGATGGGAAGGTACACGCGATTGTCGATGATGCCCACGACGGCGCCCGTGTTGCCGTCCACGAACACCAGGTAGTGGAACTCGCCGGGTCCCATCTCCTTGCTCTTCTCCGCGAAGATCTCGCCCTTGCCGCGGTTTCCCTCCACATTGAACTTGATGCGGCAGTGCTGGAGGCCGTCCTCATCCTCGTAGATGTAGTTCTCAATCCAGTTACGACGACCGGCACGCTGGCCACCGAAGTCCTTGCCGTACGCCTTCACATTTCCGCCGAGGTAGCGATTCACGTCAGGGTCCTCCAGAACGATCTTCGTGGCATCGCTGAACACGTTGGTTCCGCTAAGACGCGAGGGGATGATTTCACGGATGATCGTCACGGCCGTCACCACCGCGGCCGCGCCAATGAACAGCCAGAGAGCGCCCTTCGAGGCCTTCTTCGCGCCTATGAAGTGAACCACAGAACATGCCCGCACTCCTCACAACCTTCACAGCCATCAGCTCCTGGCCTTCATTCACCGTACGGTACGTCTTGGGTCCAGAAGCGCCCTCCGCAGCCTTCTTGGCGCCAGCACCAGCCGCATTGCCAGCAGCAGCATCCGCAGCCTTGGCACCGGCAGCCGCTTCGGGAGCGGCCTTAGCCTCCTTTGCGGCAGCCTACCCATCAGGACGCGGCCCATACCCCCACCTCTTCGGAGAAGAAACGTCTCGTCTTTCCGAACGCCTTTCTGACATTCTGTGATTTTGAACCGATTAACGAAGCGAACTGGCGGCGGAGAAGCGCCTCAGAGACACTTCTGGGGCAGAAGACCACCGTAACAGTCTCCTTCGAAATGAGCGATCTCGTTCCACAATATCGGAGAGTCGAGAGCATCGAATTGTCCTTTCTATGAAAGGAAAAGAAAGGGGAAACGGAGAACTCCTCGTCCACTTTCAAAACAAATCACCTCTATTCACACACTGCTGTCGAGAAAGCACAATGTGCGTTCCATTTCACCACACAACAAGCATCGTCACGAAGAGGAGCCACTTATGGTGGGAAAGCAACGCAGTGGAACACACACAACACCCTGCCCACTTTACTGACGGTTTGACACCACATTCATTCTGATGCCTGGCTGGGAACTGATTATCGGCTGTGTAGGGAAGCCGTCAGCGGGAAAGTCGACGCTCTTCAATGCTGTCACGGATGGAAACGCCAAGGTAGGATTTCCCCGCTGCCGTTGAGTTTCTCAGGTTGGAAATTATCCGTTCACGACCATCGAGCCAAATACAGGCATATCGTATTACCTGACCGAGTGTCCATGTGTTAAGAGGCATTGCTCCGAGAAGTGTTCTCCGATTTATGGTTTTTGCAAACACGGGCAGCGACAGATTCCGGTAAAGCTGCTGGATGTCGCTGGACTGATTCCTGGAGCGAGCGAGGGCGCCGGACTCGGAAACAAGGTGACTTTTATTCCCTTCGATAAGGTCTAGTTCCTGGATGATTTGCGTCATGCCCATGTCCTCATCCACATTGTGGATGTGTCGGGGAGAACAAATGAAAAGGGAGAGAACACAGTGGGCTACGACCCGTCGCGCGTATACATTGAGATGATTTCTAAGGAGTAGGATATCGATTGGCTGTATGACGAGATCCATGCCTGGATCTTCAACAACATCAACAAGCGGTGGGGAGGCATCATCCGCAAGTACAAGGCGTACCAGGTGAGCGAGCAGCCCAAGACCCTGGCCGAGATGCTGCAGCTGCAGTTCTCCGGTTACGGAACCACGCCCGCCCAGAGCGAGGCCATCGTGCACTACATGGACTTGAAGGAGCCGGTCGATTTGTCGACCTGGGAGGCCGTCGGAGTTGGCGGGAGAATTGACGGCTAGGGCGACATCCACAAGCTGGTGGACGCGTTCATGTACATCCGCTTCCCGATCATCGTCGCGCTGAACAAGGCGGATTGCAAGGGCGAGACCGACCACAACATTCTGAAGATCATGCAGCGGTACAACAAGGACAACATCAAGGCCAATTCGAACGACCACCTGCGCGTGCGCGACATCGTGGTGATTTCCGCGGCCTCCGAGTGCTTCCTGAAGAAGCTGGCGGCGCAGAAGTACATTACCTACAACCGCGGGGATCAGATGTTTTTGACGCACGATGATGAGGTGGAGACCTACGGCTCTTCTGTGGGCGAGACAATAGGGAATGATGGGTAGAAGCTGAAGAAGCTGGATCCGACGGTGGAGAGCCGATTGAACAAGATCATGGACATGGTGCTTTTCCGCTACGGGTCGACGGGCGTGTGGAAGGTGATCAACACGGCGGTGGAGTGCATGCACCCCACGATCGTGTATCCGGTGACATCGTGGTCGACGCTGAAGGGACCGCGCGGCAACACGCTGTCGACGTGCTACATGCTTCACCAGCACGCGACGGTGATGGATCTGAAGTCGTTGCTGATCAACTCGGAGAGCATCCCCTGCGTGAGCATTGAGGCAGAAGACGGACGCATCATGGGAGAGGAGGATGAACTGGAGAATAATGGCATCGTGAAGGTGAACAGTCGGAACAATGTCGAGTAGTTGGTGTTTAGCAGTCCTTTTCACTGTTTCTTGGGTGAACAGTCGTTCTGTCCACAAAGCGAGGGGAGCATGGAGGGGAGAGGCGTTTCAAAATGGTCGGTTGAAGCCATTTCTTTACCCAACGAGCACAGGATTCAAGGGGAGAAAGATTCCAACATACATACCATGAATGCTGAAGGACTATCCGACGATAATCTTCCTGCTGAGCCTGTAAAGAAGCGAGTGAATCTACGCGATCTGAACGAATGCTACCTGGTAAAGATAACGGACAAGAAGTTTGTCAGGGGTGTAGAGGTGTGATTGTGTGTTTTCATCTCGCCTAGGCCAAGGAGTTGAAGCGCTATTTCCGCCTGAACGATACCATCGTTACATATTCGGATTCGGAATCGAAGAAGATAAAGGGGTGGGCGTTCTTGTTTTGGCTAAGGCACAGAGAGTACGACCTGGAGAAGGTAGTGACGCTCCGCAATCCTTCGAAGCGCTTCCCCATGAAAGAGGAGTATTGCGACTCGATGATCGATCTTGTGTTTGAAGATAAGACGCTGACGATCACAGGCCATGTTCGGCTCCCCGGATCAGTCGAGTTTGTGAAGAAGGTAGCTGGATTTGCGTGAGACTGAGCCGTAGATCGTGGAGATCGTGAACACGCTCCGGAAGTACAAGGAGCCACCCGAGAACGAGGAGCAGTTCGACGAGCTGTTCGAACAGACGCTGGACGACATGATGCTGAGGGAGGAGCTGCGCGGGCCGATGCGCAGCCGAAGCAAGCCAGAAAAGTGGATGCTCATCAAGAACCAAATGAAGAGCAACCTGAAGAGCAATTTCACGATGCTGTCCACGCTGGAGCTGCTGAAGGGGGTTTGCGCTTTTCCCGTCTCTCATTGCATAGAAGTCCATTTCCCAAGACGAGGCGCGCGAAGTGGACTCCGTGATTCGCGCGGCGAATCTTCACCACGCGCAGCTCTTCCTCGAGAAGGATGGTGTTCCGCTGCTGTTCAACGTGCCTTTTCTGCCCCTCTTTCAGCCCTAGCTGCTCAAGCGGTATTGCACGAAACTCCCCCTCAACGCCACCAACATTTCGATCATCGACACCCTGCTGGACACCGTGCACGACCTGACGAACATCGAGATCGGCGACGAGGCGGTATGCGAGTACGCGGACAGCGCGCCAACCCTACTGTGTGTGCTGTTGACGGACAACGGGAAGCTGGTGGAGTCGGCGACGCAGATGCTGACGTTCATTATCAACAAGAAGGGAGGCGACATGGTGGACGAGTGGATCGACGCGTTCAGCCGCGAGCGCAAGGAGAAGTACAAGCTGGAGAGCGTGATGCAGGTGCTGGAGAACACGGAGGACCCGCTGGTGGCGGAGCGGACGCTGTTCTTTATCAACGTGGCGGTCAACAGCCATGCGACGCTGTTCAAGCGCAAGACCGTGCCGGTGGCGTGATGATGTGATGCATAGTTCCGCAGCATCTTCATGGAGTGGGACATCTTCGGGATCATGGACGGCATCCTGGAGAAGGCGGCGGCGCGCGGCTGGGCGAACCAGGCGAGCATCCAGGACGAGTACAAGACCTTCAGTGACAGTGAGAAGAAGGACCGTGAGGAGGCTACCGTGGAGGGCGTCGACCTCAGCAGCGCCAGCTCGCTGTTCGGTGGGTGCTTCGCTGTGGTGTGAGACATAGACGCGATCCAGAAGCACTTGGCGGAGCAACACCGCAGCGACGTGCTCTCACGCATCCTGCGCAATATGTTCACCATCCCCGACGACGCGTACCGCGGCGGGCGGATGTGGGAGTTGCTGTTGCAGATGACCAACTTCGTGCTGAGCATCACACCCGACAGCTTCAACGTGTCCTTCGACCAGAGCATGACGGTGGGTTCGATGCGCCGCTGTCACCCGTAGGATCTCGCACGGCAGCTGGTGACGCTTGGCAAGCAGACCTTCAAGTCCACGCTGAACTTCGTGCACGAGACGGTGCGACGTGACGCATAGGAGCGCATCGACCCGCAGTACGTGCGCTTCCTCCACCTGAAGGTGCTGGGCGAGCCGCTGGACGCGCTGAAGGAGCAGGCGCAGGCGGCAGGGCTCGACCCGGCGTACCTGGACAAGGAGTTTCCGGACTACCGCACGATCCCCGAGTACACGCGGTTCTTCGACGACCGGCGCCGCGGCGTGGCGGTGGAGGTGGTGAAGCAGAAGATGGTGGAGGAGGGCCTGGACGAGAACGTGCTGGACGTGTACGACATGGGCGAGACGCAAGTGATCCGCGTGGACTATGTTCGGTACATCGAGTGGTTCCGGCGCAAGGAAGCGGGCGAGGACGTGGAGGCGCTGGCGGTGGAGATGGAGAAGGAGGGGTTGGACGCGTCGGTGCTGGAGCACGACGTGAACTCGATCGAGTTCATCAACATCCCGTACCAGGTTATCATCAGTGGCGACGAGCGCGGGCTGGTCATGGTGCCTTCCAGCGAGGTGGTCGCCCCGGCTGCGAGTGCTGGCAGTGCTGCGAGTGTGGCGCCTGCTGCGAGCGTGCCTGCCACGTGTCAGCATCACTATGAGAAGATGGTGGACTTCGCGTACTACAAGTTCTTCAAGCTGTTGAAGAATCACCTGCCGAAGGAGGGTTTGCAGATGAAGATGCAGATGGAGAACCTCGATCCCTCGGTACTGGATTTGGATTTGAGTGTAGTCGGTTTCACCAACATTCCGGAGGATACGGAAGTCACTTACCCCGACGGTCACGTGGAACCCTGTGTGAAGCCTGGTGATGTGGTGCCTGCTGCACCTGCTGCGAGCGTGCCTGCCACATGTCAGCATCATTACGAGAAGATGGTGGATTTCGCGTACTACAAGTTCTTCAAGCTGTTGAATAATCACCTGCCGAAGGAGGGTTTGAAGATGAAGATGCAGATGGAGAACCTCGATCCCTCGGTACTGGATTTGGATTTGAGTGTAGTCGGTTTCACCAACATCCCCGAAGATACCGAGATTGCCTACCCCGACGGCCATGTGGAACCCTGTGTGAAGCCCGGCGCTTTAGCCCCCGCTGCGAGCGCCCCGGCAACGTGCCAACATCATTACGAGAAGATGGTGGATTTCGCGTACTACAAGTTCTTCAAACTGGCAAAGAACGGACTGCCGAAGGAGGGTTTGAAGATGAAGATGCAGATGGAGAGTTTGGACCCTTCGGTGATTGATATGGACATGAACACCGTCGGTTTCACCAACATTCCGGAGGATACGGAAGTCACCTACCCCGACGGCCATGTGGAACCCTGCGTGAAGCCCGGCGCTTTAGCCCCCGCTGCGAGCGTGCCTGCCACGTGTCAGCATCATTACGAGAAGATGGTGGATTTCGCGTACTACAAGTTCTTCAAGTTGGCTAAGAACGGACTGCCGAAGGAGGGTTTGAAGATGAAGATGCAGATGGAGAACCTCGATCCCTCGGTGATCGATATGGACATGAGTGTAGTCGGTTTCACCAACATCCCCGAAGATACCGAGATTGCCTACCCCGACGGCCATGTGGAACCCTGTGTGAAGCCCGGCGCTCTGATCCCCGCTGCCAGTGCCGCCAGTGCCGCCAGCACCGCGAGCGCCTCAGCGACGTGTCCGCACCGCTACGCGAAGCTGGTGGACTACGAGTACTACAAGCACTTCAAGTCGCTTCATGACGGCGTGCCGAAGAAGCAGGTGCTGATGCGCGTGAAGCTGGACTGCCTGGACCCCTCTGTGCTGGATTTGGATATGAGCACCGTTGGCTTCACCGACATCCCCGAGGGCAAGGAGGTGGTGTACCCCGACGGCCACGTGGAACCCTGTGTGAAGGTGCCGACGGTGGCGAAGCCGGCGCTGCGCTCCGCGGCGAGTCTGAAGCCACGAATGTCGATGGCGGTGAGTGCCAGCCGGAGCGTGGAGAAGCCGAAGGAGGAGGTGATGCAGCCGCGGAAGAAGTTCGCGCACAAGGCGAAGCTGCGCGCGGTGTACTGGGACAACATCACGAGCAAGGCGGTGCTGGAGAAGAGCATGTGGGTGAAGCTGGACGACCGCGCGATCAAGCTGGACACGGGCATGCTGGACGCGGCGTTCGCGGCGAAGGACATCGCGGTGTTGCTGCCGACGGAGCCGGTGAAGAAGGAGGAGTCGAAGGTGGTGAACCTGCTGGACGCGAAGCGCGAGAAGAACGTGGGTATCTCGATCGGCCGGCTGAAGGTGGACGTGAAGACGATCCACCACGCGCTGCTGTTCGGCGACTTCTCTGTGCTGACGAAGGACATTCTGCCGCTGCTGGTGAACGCGGCGCCGACGGAGGAGGAGCAGGTGGTGTGCAACGCGTATCAGGGCGAGGTGGCGAAGCTGAGCGAGGCGAGCCGCTTCGCGTACGAGCTGTCGGACATCCCCAGCGTGCAGATGCGCTTGGAGTGCTGTCGGACAATCGCGACGATGGACGACGAGGAGGCGCGCCTGCACGAGATGATGCAGATCTACGAGAGCAACCTGCAGTATGTGAAGAACAGTCAGGGGCTGAAGACGCTCTGTCAGATCCTGCTGGCCATCGGCAACTACCTGAACGGCGACAGCGCGCGCGGCGGCGCGTGGGGCTTCCGCATCGAGTACCTTCGCAAGATCAACACGACCAAGTGCGCGGACGGCACGCGGACGCTGGCGACGTGAGTGGTGGATGGCGAGGTGAAGGGTAGTGTGTTGTGCGACGTGGTGCAACAGCAGTATCCCGACGTGCTGGAGGCGGTGAAGGGGTTGGCGCAGCTGAAGGAGGCGTCGAAGCTGGAGCTGAAGGCGGCGCTGAAGGACGTGGCGTCGCTGCGCGCGCAGATTGCGAAGATGGTGAAGGTGAGCTCGCAGGGCTCCTGCTGCGACGAGGACCGGTGGGTGTGAGGCGGGAGGGTGACGGACAGATTCCCGCAGGTGCTGTCGATCAAGACGGGCGACATGAAGGCGCGCGTGCAGGCATTGCAAGATGGCATGAACAAGCTGACCGGGTACTTCAACGAGCTGATCGTGGAGTTCGGCGAGAGCAAGGAGGACTACACGGTGGACTCGTTCTTCAAGGTGCTGGTCGATTTCTACGACATCTTCATGAACGAGCTGGCGACGCTGGAGAAGAAGAAGAAGGACGCGGATGAGCTGCGGAAGCGGATGGCCAACCAGGAGATGATCACTAAGTCCATCCGCGCGCATGCCATGGACACCTTCCGGGAGAACACCAAGGGTCTCACGTCCAAGGAGCTAGCGAACCAGATCAAGAAGCAGACCATGCGGGAGAGCCGTATTCGCCAGTCCATGGCACCCGCGATGAATCTGGGCGTGTCGACGCGGCCGTCGTACGGTCTGGGCAGACAGTCGCGCGCCTCGGGAAACGTCCGCGACATGCTGCGTGAAAGTGGGATTGGGCTGAACCGGTCGTACTTGGACGAGGTGGACGACCATCGCGAGAGCACGGCTAGCTACATCTCGGACGTGATGAGTCTGGACACGGATAGCCTGGCCGAGAGCGAGGGCGACGAGGACATCCTTGTGAGTTCCCGCAGGAAGTAATTGGGTGTTTGTTTGAGCCATTCGTGTGATTTCCACTCTGAGATTTGAATCTACCCCCACCCCCAGGAATGGGAAAGGGCATCAGCTAACTCACGGCCGAATCTTCCGCGAAGACACTAATAATTGTACTTGGATTAATAATCGGCGCTCCTTTTCTCCTTTTTTGGGGAAACTGTCGCGACGTCAACCACGATTTGCAGTTTTCATAAATCGATTAACGAAAAGGCGAGAAGGTTGGTTTTGTGTTTATTTGCGTTTATGGCGTAGAATGGTCTCTAAGTTCACCCGCTATTCCTGCATTCCCGGTATGCTTCTGTTCGGTACAGCTACGGTCACCATCCAGAAGTACATCTTCGAGATGAAGGCCAAGGGCCGCTCTGGTCATGAGGAGCTGTTCAAGAAGCCCTGGTTCCAGACTGAGAGTATGTTCATTGGCATGCTGTCCTGCCTGATTGTCTACGAGATCATTCGTTGCGTCAGAAAGTGCAAGGCCAACAAGAAGACCGATGCTGAGGCTCAGCTCGTCGGTTCTCCTGTTGATGACTCCATCCAGCACTGCAAACACTACTTCTACGTCGCCGCCCCTGCTATGTGCGATCTCTGCGCTACTAGCTTGATGAACATTGGTCTCTTCTACCTTGATGCCTCCATCTGGCAGATGCTCCGTGGTTCCATGGTCATCTTCAGCGCCATCATGACCATCATCTTCCTGAAGAGAAAGTACTACGCCTACCACTGGACTGGTATTCTGCTGGTCACCGTTGGTCTGGTCACTGTCTCTGCCTCTTCCTTCATGAAGACCAAGGATACGCCCAAGAACGCCACTGCTGCTGAGACTATCATGTCCATTTGCCTGGTCGTCGGTGCTCAGATCATTCAGGCTTCCCAGATCGTCATTGAGGAGTACCTCCTTAAGAACGTTCAGGCCGCTGCTTCCCTGATTGTGGGTCTCGAGGGTATGTGGGGTGGTCTCGTGGGTATTGGTGTGCTGATGGCCGTGCAGTCCACTGGCAACAGCAAGAGCGCTCTGGTCAAGGCCGCCTTCTACGAGGATACCATCGACTCCTTCATCATGATCAAGAACAGCCGTGCTCTGCTGATCATGGTCATCATCTACATTCTGTGCATTCTGTTCTACAACATGTTCGGTATGATGGTCACCCAGACCTTCTCCGCTGTGTACAGAACGATTATGGAGGCTGTCCGTACTCTGTGCATCTGGATCGTCAACATCATCATCTACTTCTTCGATCCTAACCACGGTGAGAAGATTGAGTGGGCTTCCCTCGTCGAGCTCATTGGTTTCGCCATTCTGCTGACCGGTAACTTCGTCTTCAACAAGGTGCTCCGCCTGAAGTGCTTCTGGTATGAGGACAGACAGCCTCAGGAGTTCCCCGAGGCCGCCAAGAAGCAGGAAGTTTAAGTCGATAGCTTAGTCTTTTTGTTGCACATGCAAGGCATCAGTGCTTTTGAGTTCGCCGCGCTCGAGAGCGGCCACTTCCACGTGCTGAACGAAGACACGCTCGTCCCGAACGATCTCGACACGGGAGACATCATCCTCTTCTCCAGGCCCTGCGAGGGAATGAACATCGTGGGGGCCGTGCTGTGCTACGCCGCGAAGGTACGGCAGAGCGCAGGGGGCTCATTCGCTAGCAGTTCTCGCCCTGGGACCATGTGTGCGTGATTGTGAAAGACCCGGATACGAAGAAGGTGTACGCCGTGGAGGCGGCACTGAACGGCATCCATGTTTGTCCTCTCATCGGGCTTCACCGTAGCTCTTCGAGGTAGACGACCGTCTGCAGCACAGCAAGGCGCCCGCTATTGCCGTTCGCTATTTGCGCGTACGGTTGCGAAGGGAGTGTAATCTAGACAATGCGCACGGAGGAGCAGCGCAAGGCGATTTGGGAGCTCGCAAAAAGCATGGAGGGAAAGCCCTACATGTCCGACGCGGGAACTCTCATGAAGGCGGGCGTGTGGAGTCCCCAAAAGTTCAAGTGCGTGCTACTGCAGAATCGGTACCACCTTCTGCAGCGCTGGCAGTTCGAGATGGATGTGAGTCGATTCCACTCCTCTTCATCCCCAGGAAACCCTCCGATCGACCGCACTTGACCCTTTGATGGCTTCGTTCATCGAGGAGTCCAAGGCGTCGCTGAATCAAGAATTGGCCTCTCTGTCGAAGCAGATTCAGTCCGAGCGCCAGAGCCGTGTGGCAAATACGGAAACGGACGCAGAGTTCTTCTGTAGCCAGAGCGTCGCCACCATCCTGAAGGCAATGGGCATTCTCCCCGGTTCGATCCCCACCACGGAGTACCTGCCCTACTCCTTCTCCAGCACCATCGGACTGCCCCTTCTGAAAGGCGCTTCTCTCTCAAAGGAGGTGTTTATCCGCGGGAACAACGAGATCATCACATCGCTTCAGATCGAACCCCCAAAAGAAACCGTACAGAATGAAATGCCCCGCACGGTCATGGATCTGACGACGGAAGAAGACAGGCGTTTCATCGAAACGCAAATGCATCTCGCTCGCCTCTTCGGTCGTTGCTCGCAAGACACAC
>QWCN01002923.1_pt1 | contig 21148 bp, 16 predicted proteins | sample 1972711 | NCBI WGS metagenome assembly QWCN01 (sample SAMN09866707, study PRJNA288562) | Human gut metagenome isolate term1_stool, whole genome shotgun sequencing... | isolation source: gut | host: Homo sapiens | place: USA: California
CAGGCTCTGGTAGAATGAAGTTACCACACACCATTCTGAAAGGAGACAGCAAACTATGTCCGAGAAAATTGTACAGCTGAATGAGGAAATTATCAAGGGGCAGCTCAAAGAATTGGTTCGCGGCAGTGTGGAGGAAACCCTGAACGAGCTGCTGGAGAAGGAGGCGGAGTCCCTGACGCAGGCCGCCCGCTATGAGCGCAGTGAGACCCGTCAGGGCTACCGCAGCGGCCACTATGACCGGAATCTTACCACGACCTCCGGAGACGTCACGCTCCATATGCCGCGGCTCAAGGGTGTGCCCTTCGAAACGGCCATCATCGCGCGGTATCGCCGCCGGGAGAGCGGCGTGGAGGAGGCTCTCATCGAGATGTATCTGGCGGGTGTTTCCGTGCGCCGGGTGGAGGACATCACGGAGGCACTGTGGGGCAGCAAGGTTTCGCCCGCTACCATCAGTGAGCTGAACAAGAAAGCCTACGTTCACATCGAGGACTGGCGGAATCGCCCCTTGCAAGGCGGGCACTATCCATACGTCTACATGGCCGGCATCTACCTGCGCCGCAACTGGGGCGGAGAGTACGAAAAAGTTGCTGTTTTGGTGGCAATCGCCGTGAATGAGGACGGCTTTCGTGAGGTTTTGGGCGCTGCCGAGGGCATGAAAGAGGACAAGGCCAGCTGGGTCAATTTCTTCCGGTGGCTCCGCGGGCGCGGATTGGACGGCGTAAAGCTCATCGTCGGCGACAAGTACATGGGGATGCTTGAGGCCGTGGGCGAGGCGTTTCCGGACGCCAAATATCAGCGCTGCACGGTGCATTTCTACCGCAATGTTTTCTCTGTTGTGCCCGAATCCAAGGCCAAAATTGTGGCAAAAATGCTCAAGGCGATCCACGCCCAGGAGAGCAAGAAAGCGCCCCGCGAGAAGGCGAAAGCCGTTGTTGCCGAGCTGTGCGCCATGAAACTGAAGGAGGCCGCCAAGAAGGTCGAGGACGGCATTGAGGAAACGCTGACCTACTGTGATTTTCCCAGCGAGCACTGGACGCGCATCCGTACCAACAACGTGATCGAGCGGCTGAACTGTGAGATCCGCCGCCGCACCCGCGTGGTGGGGACATTCTCTGACGGGAACTCCGCCCTGATGCTGGTCTGCGCCCGACTTCGCCACGTGCCGGGCACCCAGTGGGGCTGCAAGAAGTACATGAACATGAAGCATTTGGAGACAGCTTTGGACGACGCCCCATTGCCGGCTGACTTCACTCAGCCGGAGCCTGCAAACAATTTTGCGCATAAATCTTGACGGGACAGGTAAGACTGTTCAAGACAGCAAATTATGTCGAAAAACATGCCAAAACTGCAGATACTATTGATACTTGAGGGAGAAATGATATAGTAAAACCAATTTATAATCGGAATGTCAGGCATACCGGAAGACATGGAATGTTTTGTAATATACACTATTTTCAATGTGTTGGCCGGGCGGGTGTGAAGAAAACAAGGCATACTGCCTGCAGTAATATAGCAGCTTAAAATATCGCCATGTTGTGCAATGTTGTAGGGGAGATGAAGCGCGGTGGATTACAGTTACTTTACAGACTTCGGAGATCGGAAGATAAATGAGGACAGAGTGGGGGCCGCCTTTCATTATGAGGCGTGTTGCTTTGTTGTGGCAGATGGCCTGGGAGGACATGGCGGTGGTGAGACAGCGGCGCAGACAGCGGTAGATACCGTATGTGTTCAATTCGTGGAGAATGGCTTTCATGATCACTTCTTTGAACGCGCATTTTCCGCAGCCCAAGAAGCAATTTTGCAGAAACAGGAGCGCATCGGCGCACATTCTCAGATGAAGACTACGCTTGTTGTGCTCGTGATAGACAGGGATAAGGCGTATTGGGCGCATGTAGGTGATTCGCGTCTGTATTTTTTCCGCGGCGGCAAGCTTCGCACGCGCACGCTGGATCACAGCGTACCGCAGATGTTGGCGCTCTCCGGCGATATATCGGAAGCGGACATTCGTCACCATCCGGACCGTAGTCGGTTGCTGCGTGTGATGGGCGTGCGTGGCGAGTCACCCCGCTATGAAGCGGCTGGGCCAGTTTTGCTCAGCGGTAATATGGACTTTTTGATGTGTACGGATGGGTTTTGGGAACTGATATGTGAGGACAAGATGGCTGCAGCACTGAAGCAAACGCGGACGTGTGAAGAGTGGCTCGAGCATATGCACGCTATCGTGGAAGAGAACGGTGCCGAATGTGACCGTGATAATTGCACGGCGCTTGCCGTTCGCACGCACACAGCACGTGGGATTGGAAGGCTTTTGAGATGAGTGGCCTGATGTTTGATGATTTCCGGCGCGTGAAGCGAGGAGAAGTTGCCGGTTATTCCGGAATTGGGCGGCGTGAAGAGCAGCAGGATGTTGGTTACATAACGGTCAATGATTCTGAGCTGCTTGCATTTGTGTGTGATGGAATGGGCGGCATGAACGGTGGCAGTTTGGCCAGTGCAACAGCAGCTAAAATGTTCTTGAATTGTTGCGTAGAAGGGGCGGCGCGTGGCGGGCCGTGCCTTCGTGAGGCCGCTGAGGCGGCGGATGATGCGGTTTATCATTTGCGGAACAAGCAAGGTGAGCGCATGGGCTGCGGCACGACACTGACGGCAGTGCGTGTTGACAATAAAGCACTCACATGGGTTTCCGTTGGTGACAGCCGAGCTTATCTCTTGCGCGGAGAAGAACTGGTACAGATCACAACAGATCACAATTATTTCCTGGAGTTGAACCAGGCGCTGGAGCGAGGCAACATCGACGAGAAGAAATACCGGGCTGAGGCTGTGAGCGGTGAGGCGTTGATTAGTTTTCTCGGGGTGGGTGGTTTGCCGCTGATTGATGTCAGTAAAGAACCATTTCCGCTTTTTCCGGGAGACATTCTTCTTCTGTGCACAGATGGTGTTTACCGCACGCTCTCAAATCAAACGCTGCGGCAACTCTTGCGTACGGCGCAGAATATGGAGCAGGCGTGTATGGATATTGCCGATGCAATCGAATATGCCAATCAGGAACATCAAGATAATTATACATATATTTTAATCCAAATCTTATAAGCAGGGGAGAAAAGATATGGCACAGGTCGTACGATGCACAGATTGTGGAGCGTATTATAACGGGCAGTATTACAGCGTTTGCCCACACTGCAAGAAGGGGCACGCAGAAAGTGTTCCAAAGCCGGAGCAGACCGATGCGCCGCAGAAGCCGGACGTAAAGAAAGGTGAGCCTTCGGTGTACGTGCCGCCGCAGAGGGGGGAAACGCGAGCTTACAGCGATATGCCGCCGGAATGGAAAGAGGAGCAGGAGCCGCTGAAGACACCAAAACAGGGGCCTGCCGAGGAACTGGCTCCGGATTCCGATGAGCCGGAACCCCCTTCCAACGAACCACAACCGCTGTTTACCGCGCTGCGTAACAGCGGGCGCACAATCGGAAGATTCAGCTCCGCAGCGGAAAATGGTGTTGATCCCGTGGTTGGCTGGCTTGTCTGTGTGAAGGGCCCTTATTATGGGCAGTCATTTCCGCTTAAGAGCGGGAAGAATCGAATTGGCCGTGCACAGAGCATGGATGTGCGTTTGCTGAACGATAGCAGCGTGTCACGTGACTGCGTGGCCGTGATTGTTTATGATGCTAAGATCGGCGATTTCTCCGTGATTCCGGGGGACAGCGACAGCCTGTGCTACTGGAATGAGGCGGCTGTATACGCCCGCGAACAGCTCACAGCGTATGATACGCTGGAGCTTGGTGACAGCGGACGCAATGCGTTCATATTTGTGCCGCTATGTGGTGAACGTTTTTCCTGGGCGGACAGGCAGCCGGATGAGGCGCGGAGAGATTAAAATGGTACGTTGCGAAAAATGTTTTGAGAGTTATGATGACCGGATTGCTGCCGGCGTATGCCCGCACTGTGGTTACTATACCGGAGAGCCGCAGGCCGATCCGCGCTACCTTCCGATTGGCTTTGTACTGCACGATCGATATGTGATTGGCGGTGTCATTGGCGTGGGCGGTTTTGGTATCACGTATAAGGCGTGGGATCGGAAGTACGGCGTATGTAAGGCCGTCAAAGAGTATTTTCAGCAGGGTGTTGTGAATCGCGTCCCAGGAGAAGCACAGGTTTTTGTGTCGTCTGAGCGGCAGCGGGAAGAGTTCCTTTATGGCAAGGAACGCCTGATTAACGAGGCACGCATCGTGGCCAAATTCCAGTCTTCGAGCATCGTACGCGTCGAGGATTATTTCGAGGAAAACGGCACGTCATACATGGTGATGGAGTATCTGCACTATAAAACACTGCAGGATTTCGTTATCGACCGAAAAAGATTGCTTGACCCGGATGAAGCCATCGAAATCGGTGCGCACCTGTGTGAGGCACTCGAGGAGATCCACAGTGCAGGCGTAATTCACCGGGATATCAGCCCGGATAATATCTTTGTTGGTGAACATGGGGAGGTCAAAGTTATTGATTTCGGCTCAGCCCGCCTGTCTCGTGAGGATACGGATTCACGACTGATCGTGTTCAAACCCGGTTTCGCGCCCCCGGAGCAGTATGAAAAGATCGATCCCAATAATGATTTGCAGCAGGGGTGGACAGATGTATATGCCCTTGGTGCAACCTTATATACTGCTCTTACTGGAAGTCGCCCAGCCGAGGCGAGTGACCGTAAGGCCGACTATGACAACCACACTGATCGTGTGCCGTATCCGCATACGATCAATCCCAGTATTCCGCCTTTTTTGAGCAACGCAATCATGACGGCGATGGCCATCAATATTCATGAACGCTTCCAGAATGCCACGCAGTTTAAAGAGGCACTGCTGAAGGAACGCAAGGTTGAACCGGTGGAGACAGTGCGTCGGAAAAAGCGAATCCGGCGTACAGCCGGCATTGGCCTTGGCATCGCGGCAGTGGTCGTGCTTTTGTGCATATTCTCGGGCAATCTGGCGAAAAACAAGGCGGAGGTTCTGTTGGAGCCTGCAGAAATCTCCGTATGGTATCCAGTCGGGGCGGATGGGGATACATCTTCAGTGCGCGACCAGGGTATGCAGGCTGTTCTGGAGGCACTGCAGGAAGGCGACCAGTTTAATTCCGTCACGGTGACACTGCGGCCCATTCCGGAGGATGTATATTCTGAGACCCTTCAGGCCGCATATGATGCCGGAGAGATGCCGGAAGTGTTCGCCTGCACGGATCCGGACGCGACGTATATGCAGGCGGCGCGTGGTGTCGAGTCGCTGCTCAAAGATGCATCAGCGGATTATGATCTTTCTGACGAGGCAGTGGCACAACTCGCTACGCGCAAAATGGTGCCGATGGGTTTCCATATTCCGGTCGTCTATGTGAATACAACGGCGACGGGCTCTGTGGATGGCGTGAGTGTGTCGAGCATGGATGACGTGTGGGGCCTCGGCAACGGAGAAATGCAGTTTAAGCCTGCTGCAGTTTCGCCTGTACAGGAGGCGGCGTATGCGGATATGGTTTCCGGGTTTTCTGATGCTCTGCCAGATATGACGGCGACGCGAACAGATTTTCTCTCAGGCGCTGCGGCGGCATACTATGCGGATACGGCGGACTATTTTGACGTTCTTGCCGCGCTGCCGGGGCAGGTCGCGATGCTGCCGATAGCAGGTGAAACCGTGCAGTGCCGCTTTGCGGATGCATGGAGCGTTTCGGCGACGGCTGATGAGGCAGTGCAGATAGCAGCGGATGCTTTTGTGATGTTTCTTACGACGAACAATGCTCAGGACAGGTTTTATATCCAGTGCAGCAATACGGGGCTTCCGCTGAATACTTCGGCCCGCAATGTATACGTTTCCAGCGTGCGCAGGCAGTTTGAACCAATTGTGCAGGGCATGGAGCACTATCAATTTCGTTGAGAGGAAGGGATGAAAATGGGCAAAGAGGTTCGCTGCCTTGGCTGTATGCGGCTTTATAACGATACCTATGACGTATGTCCGTACTGCGGATACGAAAATAATCAGGAAACGGTCGCGCTTTTACACATGGATCCCGGCACAGTTCTGCAGGGGCGGTATCTGATCGGGCGCGCGCTTGGCACCGGCGGCTTCGGCGTAACTTACCTTGGCTATGATACAAAGCTCGACAGAAAAATTGCCGTGAAAGAGTATCTGCCGAGTGAGTTCGCTACGCGCATGCTCCATAAGGAGGAGATCCTTGTGAGCAACAGCGGGAAGAGTCTGCAGCTTTTTGAACGTGGACGGGATCGTTTCCTACAAGAAGCACGCAAGCTTGCGCAGCTTGGCGATGTGGACGGTATTGTGCACATTTTCGATAGTTTCGAGGCAAACAATACGGCCTATATCGTGATGGAATACCTCGACGGTGAAACGCTGGAAGATCATCTGCAGCGGGTCGGCACTCTGCCGGAAGAGCAGGCACTGGAAATGATAGTGCCGATCTTGAAAACGCTCGATGAGGTGCACAGCCATGGAATCCTTCATCGGGACATCGCGCCGGACAATATTTTCCTTGTGCCGGGGGAAGACGGAAGATTGCATGTCAAGCTAATTGATTTTGGTGCGTCACGATTTGCGGCGACAACGCACAGCAAGAGCGTTACCATGCTCATCAAGCCGGGCTATTCCTCTGCGGAGCAGTATCAGAGCAATGGTGAGCAGGGGACATTTACGGATGTGTATTCTGTTGGCGCGGTGCTGTATCGAATGCTGACGGGGCAAGTCCCAGCGGACGCATTTGAGCGCCGCACGCAGGTGCAAAACGGCAAGCGTGATCCGCTTAAAGAGCCGTCGGACATTTGCCGTGACATATCGGAAGTTGTAGAAAATGCCGTTATGAATGCGCTGAGCATCCGCGCAGAGGACCGCACGCCGACGGCCGGAGAGTTTTTGGCCGAGCTGCAGTCTGACACACCGGCCAAGCGCCGGGTGAGCAGCGTGCGGAAAATCGATTTTCTGAAGTGGCCGCTTTGGGCCAAAATCGGTGTGCCGGCGGCTGCGGCTGCGGTCATATCGTTGATTGTACTACTGGCGTGTGGTGTGATCGGCTTTAATTTTGCAGAAAAGAATTTTGCTTTGCCAGACGGAATGTGTTATGTCCCGGATGTGGTGAATTATGATATCGACGACGTGACAAGCTGGGTAGAGGACGCAGAGCTCGTGATGTACAACGCAGGCGGTTCGTATGCGCCGGGGACACCAGAAAACATCGTGCTCACGCAGGATGTCCCAGCGGGATCGGTTGTCATGAAAAACACGCGCATTTCTGTCACGGTGAGTACCGGTAAGGAAAAATATCTGATGCCGGATGTCACAGGGATGACACAGGAGGCCGCTACTGCAGCTATCGCCTGCATGGGCGTTCAGGTGTCTGCTACAGAAGCGACGCAGCCGGGACTTGCCGCCGGGTGCGTGAGCACACAGAGCGTAAATCCCTATGAAGAGATCCAGACCGGAGATGTCGTTGAGCTCGGCGTTGTGCCGGGTGATCAGGCGAACGCGGCTGCAGCTCCGTTGCTTGCAGGCCTTACTTATCAGCAGGCGTTGGAGACGGCGTCGGCTGCGGGCGCCGCGATCACTGTAGAGACCAAGCAGTTTGCTCAGGGCTGCGCGGAGCCGACGGTCGTTTCCCAGGATCCGGTGGAAGGCGCTCCGCTGGAGGGCGGTATCGTTACAGTTACGTTGGAGATTCCGTGGCATGAGTTCTCCATGCCAAACCTCCTGTTCAAAACCGAAGAGGATGTACTTCAGCTCTTGCAGAATATCGGCGTCGTTGCGGATATCGAGCACGAGACGAATGAAATGGTCGCAGCGGGCCTGGTTGCTTCGCAGAGTGTGGATAAGGATACGCCTGTTCGACCAGGCGATACCGTGACCGTCGGTGTTAGTACCGGTGGAAAGCCGTTCGCAATGCCAAGTGTGGTTGGTGCATCCGAGGAGAGCGCACTGAAGGAACTGCGCGCGGCCGGCCTGTCGGTCAGTGTAGAGTACAAATATGACAGCTCTGTGGCGGAAGGCAATGTCATCTCTCAGAGCGTGGCTGCCGGTGAAGATGTGACCCGTGGCACTGACGTGACGATTGTGGTGTGCAGCCACGAAAATACGGTTACGGTTTCCGACGTGGTCGGTATGGAGCGCAGTGCGGCAGAAGAGACGCTCCGCGCGCAGGGATTTAAGGTGTCGGTCAACTATGTGGAGAGCACGAGCGCCAGCAAGGGGCAAGTGCTTAGCATGATACCGACGGCTGGCACTGAGCAGCGACAGGGGGCCAACATTATCATTACCGTTGGCAAGGGCGGCAAAGCCAGCCCGACAGATACCTCGCATGATCAGGCAGATGATCATAAGCCGTCGCAGCCCGGCCCGTGGTCGGATTGGACCACATCTTTGCCGGGAGGTGTGAGTGCCGATTCTGGCTTTGATGTCGAGGAAAAAACACAGTACAGTTATCGTGATAAAGAGACGACAACATCCAACACAGAGCTTAGCGGTTGGACACTGGACAACACGACATACAGCTGGAGCGACTGGGGCAGCTGGAGCGGCTGGTCACCCTATTCACCGGGGGGCAGCAGCGCTTCCCGCGAGGTGGATACCCGCACGACATATGAGTATTGTTATTTCCAATGTGCCTATTGCGGAAATCATTGGCATGGTTATGGCTTCCCGTGTTACACATGGGGTGGCGGCTGCGGACAGGGCACAATCCAGGAAGGCAGTTGGCATGAAGTTTGGGGAACAATACCGCAAAGTGAAATCAACTGGCAGGACTGGCACGGAACAGGTCATACTTATACGATTTATAATGGCGAGCGTGTGTTCCGCAATATTAATGAACCAAATGCAAGCCGTACAGAGTATCGTTACCGTGATCGGCAGGAGATTCCAACCTATCACTATTCCCGTTGGGGCAACTGGTCGTCCTATAGTGATAATCATGTCAGCAGCAGCTCGAACCGTCAGGTACGTACGCAGACGGTATATCGCTATCGTACGCGGTGAATATGTCAGGAAAGGAGCCCACCATGGATACACATGTCACGGAATTAAAAACAGAGCCGACGGGTATGAAGGCGGTGCTCCTGTATGCGAACCGCACATTGGAGACCCTCTGGCTGCCTCGGCGGCCGGAGGGGCGGTTCCGGTTTGTGCTTTCTGCGACGGGTGCAGAGTTCCCATCCTTTTATATCGAGGGAGCGAACGGTCGGTGGTTTGCCTGCTGTAGCGCTCCATGCGTCTTTGCCAATTGCAGTGATCAGGAGCAGCATCGTACGGTACTTGGGGATAGCACATTCCTGACCATTCAAGACGGAAAGATGGAGCATTTCCTCTATATGGAGGCTTGCAATACTTACAGCAATCTTTTTCAAAATTTTCGGATCTGCGGTACACAGCCGCTGACGATCGGGCGCACGCCGGACAATGATATTGCATATTGTTTGGCATGCGTGTCCGGCAGACATGCTGCACTGTACCCAGAGGGAAATGGAATGTGGCGGCTGGAAGACCGCAGCAGCAAGAATGGAACCTATGTCAATGGAATACGCACGCAGATGCAGCGATTGCGGCCTGGTGATGTGATCGCTGTGATGGGCATGCGGATTATCATGGGTGTTGGTTTTTTGGCGGTCAACAATGTTGGACGCGAGGTATATCTGAATACAAACCGACTTGCGCTGCTTTCTTCAGGCGGCGGCAGTGCACCGCCGGAAAACGCTGCCGCTGCAGGGCCATACTTTAATCGCGCACCGCGTCAGCGTATGAGTATGGACGCAAAGCCAATCGACATCGAAGGTCCGCCCATGTCCATGAAAAATGGACAAATGCCGCTGCTGCTGCGTATGGGCAGCTCTATGGTGATGGGCGGTGCATCGCTGTTGGCAGGAAATGTGACCATGGTGCTCTCTTCTGTTCTCTTTCCCCTGCTTTCAAGTCGGTATACAGATAAGGAACGGAAGGAATATGAGCAGCGGCGCGACACGCTCTATCGAAAGTACCTGGCCAAAAAAGAGATGGAGATCAGGCACGAGTGTGAGCAGGAGGAATATCTGCTTAATACAAATGATCCCGAGTTGCGTGTGGTATTGCAATTTCCGCAGGATCGAGAGCGCCTATGGGAGCGCCAGAGGACGGACGATGACTTCCTGCATGTGCGCATTGGTGTTGGCAATCGGCCGATGCTGGCAGAGATCCGATACCCCGAGCAGCGTTTTTCCATGGATGATGATCCGTTGGAACAGCAAATGTATGCACTGGCGGGCAAGCAGGTTTTTCTGGAGCGGGTGCCGATCCTCACGGCGCTTGATGAGCAGTTTATCAGCGGCATCGTAGGCGGACACACTCTGGTGCGTACTTTTCTGCGGCAGCTGTTAATGCAGCTGGCGGTGCTGCATAGCTGCGAGGATGTGAAGATTATACTCTTGTGCAGTGAGACGGAACTGAATTGGTTTGAAGACATGCGAGACCTGCCGCACTTTTGGAATGACCAGCGGGATTTTCGCTTTCTGGCCACAACAGAGGCCGAGGTATACCAAATCGGTGAGTACTTAAAAAACGAGCTTCTTGGCGACTTGGAAAAGCCGAGACCGTTACCGGAGATCCTGCGAGAGCGGCCGTATTATGTGCTGATTGCAAAGAACAAAACGCTCTTTGACGGCATGGGAATACTCAAGGAGGTGTTACGGGCGGAGCGGTCATGCGGCATTTCAATTCTGACGGCGTTTGACGATCTTCCAAAAGAATGCCGGCAGGTTTTTCGCTTGAATGCAGCAGGAGAACATGCTGTGCATTATCCAAAGCAGCCGGAGCGCCCGTTTGACTATTTCCAGTTTGACACAGTCGAACCTGCAGCTATGCAGGCATGCTTGCGCAGATTGGCGAATGTTGGCGTTCGCGTGGAAAAGGCAGGCTATACATTGCCTAAAATGCTGACGTTTTTGGAGATGTTTGGCGTTGGTCGCGTAGAGCATCTCAATGCCGCCAAACGCTGGGCTGAGAACGGGACAGTGAAGTCGTTGGCCGCGCCTGTTGGCGTTGGTGCGAATGGAGCACTTTTTTCTCTGGATCTGCACGAAAAATATCAGGGACCGCACGGGTTGGTGGCAGGCATGACCGGTTCTGGCAAGAGCGAGTTTCTTCTGACATATATTCTGTCTATGGCAGTGCAGTACCATCCGGATGATGTAGCCTTTGTATTGATCGACTACAAGGGGGGCGGACTTGCCGGTGCATTTGACGATACGGAGCGGGGCATCCGCTTGCCGCATCTTGTCGGAACGATCACAAACCTCGATGGTTCGACCATTCAGCGCTCTCTTATCTCTCTGCAAAGCGAGCTCACACGCCGCCAACGCATTTTTAATGCAGCCAAACGGCTCTCAGACGAGGGGACAATGGATATCAGCCTCTATCAGCGGCTGTACCATAATGGCTGTGTAGATGAGCCGCTGCCGCATTTGTTCCTCATTTCGGATGAGTTTGCTGAGCTGAAACAGCAGCAGCCGGAGTTTATGGACAAGTTGATCAGCATTGCGCGTATCGGTCGAAGTCTGGGCGTGCACCTGATCCTCGCAACGCAGAAACCGGCCGGTGTGGTAAACGATCAGATTCGCAGCAATACGAAGTTTCGCGTCTGTCTGAAGGTTCAGGATCGCAACGACAGTATGGATATGCTCAAACGCCCGGAGGCTGCAGAGCTGAAGGAGACCGGACGGTTTTATCTTCAAGTTGGCTACAATGAGTTCTTCGCGCTTGGACAGTCGGCGTGGAGTGGAGCGCCTTATGAGCCGCAGGATGAAGTGCATGTGCAGCGGGACGACGCGATCCAATTCATTGACCCGCTCGGGCGTACAGTGCTTGCCGTGAAGCCGAAGGAGGCACCAAAGCGTATGTGCGGTTCGCAGCTCACGGCAGTGGTGCAGATGCTTTCTGCGCTCGCTGCGCATTTGAACTTGCCGCAGCACAATCTCTGGATGCCGGAACTTCCTGAAAAACTTGACTGCGCCGACAAACGTCTTCATTTAGATCCGGGAGACGGCAGAGGCGGCGTGCTGGTATGCCCTGGACTGCTGGATGACCCGGAGAATCAGCGACAGTTTCCGCTTAAGCTGGATTTGCAACAGTGCCAGCATTTACTAATTACTGGAAGTTCCAGCAGCGGAAAATCGATGCTGCTGCAGTCAATGCTGTTTTCCCTCGTGCGTGACTATTCGCCAGGGCAGCTGCAGTTTTACGTGCTGGATTACTCCAGCGGGATGCTGCGGCTGTTTCAGAAATTGCCGCATTGCGCAGCGGTACTGACAGAGGATGACAACGCAGCGTTGGATGTTTTTTTCGACACAGTTCGCAAACTGGTCACTGCGCGAAAGCGCTTATTTGCCGAACTTGAAGTGGACAGCTTTGAGGCGGCGCGTGCTGTTCGGGAACTGCCGCTAGTTCTTATCGTGATCGATAATGTACCACTGCTTGGTGCAAGTAAGAACGGGGAAAAGCATCTGTATGCTTTGAGTGACTACTTGAAAGAGAGTGTGGCCTACGGCGTGAAGTACATTCTCACCTGCAGCGGCCTTAATGAAGTGCAGACGCGTACGCGGCAGGCAATTGGTACACGGCTGTGTCTGCATATGAAGGACAAGTATGATTATGGTGAAGCGCTTGGCTGTAAGGTTCAGTATGTACCGCCGGATCAGCCGGGACGCGGGCTGTTTTGCATTGGAGAACGGGCACTCGAGCTGCAGTGCGCCATGTATCGCTGCGAGCTGGAATCATCGGCACGCCTGCAGGCACTCAAGGCAGAGCTTGAGCAGATCACGAAGCGTTATCCGAAGCAGGACGCAGCACCCGCGCTGCAGATCGCTTCCGAGACTGCAACATATGAGATGTTTTTACAGCAATTTGCGAAGGAGCGTATTCCGCTTGGATATTCCGGCCGGGAGCATAAGCCGGTTGCACTTCCGCTGCGCCAACTTACAACGTTGAGCATTTATTTTGGAAATCCGGCGAGTACGGTTCCGGTTACACAGAATTTGCTGCAGGCGGCGCTGCGCGAATGTATGGATGTGTGGTTTTTCAAATGCAGGAGTGAGGGTGTGCTCGGTGATCTGGATATCCCGGAAGAGCATATTCGTGTGCTGGGAACAGATAATGCATCCCTTACCGCTTTGTGGCAGGAGCTTGCCGCAGAATTTGGACGGCGGAAAACAGTGCTGGAGCAAGTTGCGGAACAGGAGGGCGTTCCTGAAGGGGACGGCGCGGAGGCGTTTCGGCTGCTGCAGACACATACGCGGCCGATCCTGCTGTGGATTGAGTCGATGGAGGAGTTTTCTTCCGAGGCGGATGGTATGACATCATTGATGTTCAGCAGGTTGTTTCAGGCGGGACCGCAGCGAAATGTGTACACTGCGGCGTGTTTTGCACCGAACCATACGTCTGACGAAGACGCCGGGGTGCTGTACCAGAATTTCTCGCTGTCGGGAGATGCTTTGCTTTTTGGCGGACAGTATGCACGTCAGAATTTATGTGATATTCCTGACAGCGCACAGGGGGCAACCCAAATGCTGCCGCTGAATCGCTGCCTGATGCGCTACCGCGGTGGTGTATACCCTTTGGTAATGCCGTGCGGCGAGTTGAACGAGGAACCGGTGGACGAAGATGCCCAGAGCATCTTTTGACCATAAATAATGATATGCGCTTGGAAAGGAGAATGTGTGGAAGTAATAGAAGTGTATCTCTCCCGTTTTTACCGCTTGTCAGAACTGCTCGAAGAGGACGGCCAGTCAGCGGAGATGTGTATGCAGGGCGAATTGCTCGCACGATATCGTCAATGCCTTGCACAGGAGCGGGAAATGCTGCAGAAAGAAGAACAAAAAATACGATCGCAAGGAGGAAGTTAAGACATGGCAGCAAATATTTCTATTGACGCAGAAAAAGCAGAGATTTGGGTGAAGGACGTAGAAGCAGAAATCGAAGAAGTGAATGGCGTGCTCAATCGCGTGACGGGCGTGCTTACGACTGTTGCGGGCGATGATGACACCATTATGCAGGGTATTTATAATTATGGCACGCGCCTTCAGGATTCCTGGCAGCAGATGTGCAAGGGCTTTAGCGGCGCGGTAGATTTGCTGCATCAGGCGTTCCGGCGCCACGGTGAAGTTGCAAGTGAACTGCTGGAGGGCGTTCAGGGCCTGGCTGGAAAAATTGCCAAATAAGGAGGAAACGTTATGGCTATCATCAAATATGTACAGTCGCAGTATGAGGCGAAGATTGCCGAACTGGAGCAGTATTACATACTGCTGCAGCAGCATCTCAACAAGATGGAGAACTTGAAGGAAAATATGTTCCAGTTTTGGGACGATGATAATGCCCGTCAGGCCGGTCAGGTGCTTACGCTGACGATCCGTCAGGTTACAAGCTCTATGACCATGACGCAGGAGACGCTGGCATTTTATAAGAGTGCCGTTGCGAAGCTTGGGGCGACAAAGAGCGTCACCAGTGGTTTGCTGGATTCGGCATTGCAGCTTTTGAGCGGTGGATTTTGAGCGCGGCGGAGTCCATGGCGCAATTTCAGGTAAATCTACGGCAGCTTGAAGCGCATATGGACACGGTGCGCGCTGAGCAGCGCTTGCTGCAGGATCTGGAGACGCTGCTCGGGCAGCTCACATGTGCGGATGTATCAGAGTCGTGGCTTTCGGACCGCCGTGCATTCTTAGATGCCGCACAATACGCTGTCACTGAGCGGCTGCGCTTTTTGCAGGATGCGTGCGAGCGGCTGGCGGCACTCAATCAGGATACGTTGATGCTGATCAACGGCGCGTACCGAATGCTGCGGGAGCGTGACGGTGATTGACTATGCTGTACTGCTTGTGCCATGAGGAAGGTGCGTTTGTATGAAAACTCTGGTTCATTTATCTGTGCCGTCTGTTTCGCTGCGGCATGATATTTTGCTGCTGGCGGATTTGTTGGTTGGTGAGGCAGTCGGGCTGCTTGTCGAGGCGGTGGTCGAGCTTTCCGCTGGACGATATGCTTCTTCTGGCCGGGAGGTGCTCTGCCTAGTTGAGGGAAATATCCTGCTGCGGTCGGGTCACAGCTTTGCCGAATATGGTTTAAAAAATGGAGATCATTTAATTCTCCTATAGCTCTTGGCACCCGGCAGCTGTCTCGACTGTTTGCCGGGCTTTTTGTATAGTGAAAACCACTCGCTAGGCGAGTGGTTTTAAAGAAGCCTTGTGGCGATGATGAAGACAAAAAACTCCTTTTGCTTTAGAATGAGCGTGCGGTCTGCCAACTGCACGAAAAAGCAAAAGGAGGTCATTACATGAATGACATGAATAGTTTATCGCATACGAGCAGGAATTGCAAATATTACATAGTATTTGCACCAAAATATCGCAGGAAAGTGTTTTACGGAGAGAAGCGGCGGGAAATCGGAGGAATTTTGCGAACGTTATGTATGTGGAAGAAGGTCAAGATAGTAGAAGCAGAAGTCTGTGTAGACCATGTGCACATGCTGTTGGAAATTCCACCGAAGGTATCGGTGTCCAGTTTTATGGGGTATTTGAAAGGGAAGAGCAGTCTGATGATATATGAGATATGAGAAATACCCGGAGCTGAAATACAAGTATCAAGTATAGAAATAGGGAATTCTGGTGCAGAGGATATTACGTGGATACCGTGGAAAAGAATGCAAAGAAAATAGAAGAATACATCAAGCACCAGCTGGATGAGGACAAAGCTGGGGAACAACTGACAATGGGAAATTTCTAAGCCCGTTCATGGGCTGCAAGTAGCAGAACTCTCGCGGCTGGCAGATCGTATTTGCACGACGTGACGTGCAAGCTAGTAACAGAGGGCTTTGCCCGTCTACGAAAAACCGCCGGCTAGGCCGGCGGATTATTATTCGATTTGCGGCTTGCCTTTATTGCTTGCGGCTATCGCCGGATCACAGCGGATCTGCATAACCGTAAGTTGCCCTTGAACCACAAGACCGTCCAGCGGCTTATGAAGGAGCTTGATCTGGTCTGCTGTGTGCGAATGAAGAAATATCGTTCCTACAAGGAAGAACTGGGCAGGACAGCGCCAAATCTGCTGAATCGGGATTTCCATGCGGACAAGCCGAACCGGAACTGGGTCACGGATGTGACAGAGATCAGCCTGTTTGGAGAAAAGCTCTATCTGTCTCCAATTTTGAATCTGTGCAGCAGCGATCTGGTCAGCTATACGATCGCAGATCGCCCTGTGCTGCGTATGGTGACAATCATGCTGGACAAGGCGTTTGCAAAGATCCCAGACGGAACATACTTAATTCTTCATTCCAATCAGGGCTGGCAGTATCAGCACAAGCAGTACCGGCGGATGCTTCGCGAAAAGGGCATTCGGCAGAGCATGAGCCGCAAAGGAACCTGCCTGAACAATGCTGTGATTGAAAATTTCTTCGGTCTGCTCAAAAGCGAGCTGCTGTATCTGCAGGAATTCCGTTCCATGGAATACTTCAAGCAGGAACTTATAGAATATCTGAACTACTACAATAACCGCAAGATCAAGGGAAAACTGAAGGGCCTGCCACCTACAATTCACAGACAGCAAGCCCTTTTGGTAGATTGAACAATTTATGATTGATATTTTTACCTAACTTTTTGGGGATCATTTCAAACAGTCCCATAAGAACGATTTTGCTCACGTGCAGTATTTTCAGGTGTTCCGGAGCGAGTGCGTAATTATCTGGAAGTGAAAGTGCTTGTGCTGGGCCGCTGGGGGAGGAGATCCTTTTCGCGCGGCATTCTCCGGCGGATTCCGCAAACAACAGTTGCGGTGCGCGCACTTTTGCGGTATAATCAAACCAATTTGTGCCTAGTGCGTGAAAGGAAACAACATCATGGGTAATGACACAAACGTCAATAACCGCGACGGCTTTCGCAGCCGCGGCGGCTTCATCATCGCCTGCATCGGCTCGGCCGTCGGCATGGGCAACATCTGGCGCTTCCCGACGCTGGTGTCCCAGTGGGGCGGCATGACCTTCCTCATCCCGTACTTCCTCTTTGTCATCCTCATCGCCTCTACCGGCGTCATCGGAGAGTTTGCACTCGGCCGCGCGGGCGGCGCAGGCCCGGTCGGCTCGTTCGGCATGTGCACCGAGGCGCGCTTCGGCAAACGCAAGCCGGGCGAGCTCGTCGGTTACATCCCGGTGCTCGGGTCGCTGGCGCTGGCCATAGGCTACACATGCGTCATGGGGTGGATCTTCAAGTATACATTTCTGGCGTTTGACGGCGGACTGTCTGCCATGGGCCAGGATATGGATGCGATCGTCGGCAGCTTCAATGCCACTGCCGGCGCGTGGGGCGCAAATGTCTGGGTCGTGGTCGCAGTTGCGGTGAGCTTTTTCATCATGTCGTTCGGCATTGCCGGCGGCATTGAAAAAGCCAACAAGGTCATGATGCCGATCCTGTTTTTCCTTTTTGTCGCACTCGGCATCTATGTGTTCACGCTGCCCGGCGCGTCGGGTGGCTATCGGTATATCTTCACCATCAAGCCCGAGGGTCTGCTCGACCCGTATGTCTGGATCTATGCCTTTGGTCAGGCGTTTTTCTCCCTGTCTGTTGCGGGCAACGGCAGCGTGATCTACGGTTCATACCTCAGCAAAAACGAGTGCATTCCAAGCTCTGCGCGCAACGTTGCACTCTTTGACACGATCGCGGCGCTGCTGGCGGCATTTGTCATCATCCCCGCCATGGCGGCCGGCGGCGCTGAGCTCGATGCCGGCGGTCCGGGGCTGATGTTCATCTATCTTGTCCACGTCATGAACGGCATGGCGGGCGGGCGCATCGTGGCGATGGTGTTTTTCCTGTGTGTGTCGTTTGCGGGCGTCACGTCGATCATCAATCTCTATGAGGCACCGGTCGCATCCCTGCAGGAAAAGCTCGGCCTCAAGCGCGTGCCGGCAACGGCGGTGATCCATGTGATCGGTCTTGCAGCCGCGCTGTGCATTCAGGCCATCGTCTCACAGTGGATGGATGTCGTATCCATCTATATCTGTCCGCTGGGCGCACTGCTCGCGGCAGTAATGTTCTTCTGGATCGGCGGTAAAAAGCTCGTGCTCGAGAGCGTCAACCTTGGCGCGCGCAAGCCCATCGGCGGCTGGTATTATCCGGCCGGCAAATATGTCTACTGCGCCAGTGTGCTCGTGGCGCTGATCGCCGGGGCGATCCTCGGCGGCATCGGATAAGGCTTCCATACGAAAGCGGCGCTCCGTTACCGGAGCGCCGCTGAGACTGTCAAAAAAGTACTGCTTTTTTGACAAAGGGGGTTGCGGCCTGACCGCAGCGCACTCACCGGCTGCCAGAGGCGGCCGGCTCGCACGTTTGCAGGCCGAGAAGTATTTTCTTCGCCGCGCATGTCGCCGAAGAAAATGATTGGACTTTCTTTGCGCCTGCGGGCGCAAACTCTATGAGATTCTTTGACAAGCAAAGCGGCGCTCCGTTCCCGGAGCGCCGCTTTGCTGTTATCCTTTTTTCACATTCTGGCAAAACGCCGACAGAATCGTGGCGGTCTGCTCGCGCGCGGCGTGCCCCTGCGGGCGCAGGTAGTTGACGCCGTTGTCGTTTGACCCGGAGATCAGGCCGAGCGCGACGGCGTCCGCCATTGCGCTGCGCGCCCAGCCGGCCACATATCCGCCGTCCGGGAAATCGTTCAGGTTCGCGGGCGTCCACGTATGCCGGAGCTTCAGGATGCGGTCTGCGTACTCCATGAGCAATGCGGCGAGCTGCTCGCGCGTTACCGGATCGTCAGGGGAGAAGGTCGTCCGGCTTGTTCCGGCTGTCACGCCGGTCTGGTACGCCCAGAGCACGGCACTCTGATACCAGCCGTGCGTCAGATCCGTAAACGGGGTCTTTCCGCTGACCTTTGGCGCGCCGGAGAGCTCGTAGAGGACCTGCACCGCCTGCGCGCGTGTGGTCGTGCCCTTCGGGTCGAAGCGGCCGCTGCCAACGCCGGACATCAAGCCGGTGCGCACGCAGAAATCAATGCCGGCGTGCGCCCAGTTGTCCGGCGCAGGGACATCGCTCAGATTCTTGCTCGGGCAGCTGCGCAGCGGACGCAGCGGCTGGGTCACGGATGCGCCGCAGCTGCCGCAGGTGTAGATGCGGCTGCCGAAGTCTGTGCACGACGGCTCCGTGTGTTTTGTGACGCGGTAATCATGCGTGTGCCCTGCATTGAGCGATGTGCCGTAGCGCAGATTCAGATCAACGTTCGTCGGGATGCCGGAGATGCGGGCGCTGTTGCTGCACTGCCATGTGCTGTAGCTGCCGCTGTAGCCGGTCTCCGCATCCCAGACGGCGAGCCAGCGATCCCACTGCTCATAGGCCGGGTCGTCGAGCACGGTCGTCCACCAGTAACGATTGGCGTAAATGCCGACGCTGTAGCCTGCTGCGCGTAGCGTGTCGCAGAAGATGGTCGCATGGCGCAGGATCTCGGCTTTCGTGCAGCCGGTGCGCACACTCTCATCCTCCAGATCGAGGTAGACCGGCAGCCGCAGGCTTTTGCCGCGCAGCTGCTGCAGCGCGCCCTCCGCCTCGCTTCGGGCCTGCGCGTCTGTTTTGGCGGCGGAGTAGACGTACGCGCCGTAGGGAATGCCGAGCCGCTCGCACGCGGCGGCATTGACGCTCCATTTTTGGTCGGCCTGACCGCGGGCGTAGCAGCGGATGATGGCAAAGTCGATACTCCGCGCAGCCGTGCCCCAGTCGATGTCACCCTGAAACTGACTGACGTCGACGCCGACACCTGTGATCTGTTCACCGGCGGAATACACATCGGGGCTGGCTGCCTCCGCGGCAGGAAGGTATGCGCCAGCCGCGCTTCCGGTCAGCAGGGCGGCTAGAAGCAGACAGGCAAGAAAACGTTTTCGCATGATGTTCCTCCTAAGGGGTAGTTGACTCTTATTCTACCGCACACGTGCGCAAAAGGCAACCACAGCGCTCACAGACAGGAAAACCGGCGCTCTGCATCAGCAGAGCGCCGGTTTCGGCGGTCTCAGAACATTTTGATGTACGCATCGCGGTCGGGGCCGACGGAAACGTACTTGATGCGGCAGCCGACAGTGCCCTCAAGGTAGTGCACGTAGTCGAGCGCCTCCTTCGGCAGATCGCTCACCTTGCGGCAGCCGGAGATATCACAGTGGAAGCCGGGCAGGTACTCGTAGATGGGCTTGGCCTTGGCCAGCTTCACGCCGATGGGGAAGCGGTCCACGCGCTCACCGTCGATGTCGTAGGCGACGCACACGGGGATCTTGTCCAGGTAGGACAGCACGTCGAGCTTCGTCAGTGCGATGCTGGTGCAGCCCTGCATTTTCACGCCGTAGCGGGAGGCGACCACGTCAAACCCGCCCACGCGGCGCGGACGGCCGGTGGCGGCGCCGTATTCGCCACCGGCGTCACGCAGTGCGGTGGCCTCGTCGCCGAACATCTCGCAGGTGAACGGGCCCTCACCTACGCAGGTGGAGTAGGCCTTCATGATGCCGATGATCGTGTCGAGCCGCGCCTCCGGGATGCCCGCGCCGATGGGGGCATAGGCCGCGATCGTCGACGAGCCGGAGGTGTACGGATAGATGCCGTAGTCAATGTCGCGCAGCGCACCGAGCTGGGCCTCGAAGAGCACGGACTTGTTGTCCTCAATGGCCTCGGAGAGGTAGTCGGTCGTGTCGCAGACATACTCCTTGAACGGCATGGCGTAGGTGTCGATCCAGTCCATCATCTCGTCGAGGTTGATGGGGTCATGGTGATAACCGTTGACGACGAAGAGGTTTTTCCACTCCAGGATATCGGCAAGGCGCGCCTTGAGCGCGTCGCGGTCGGCGAGCTCACCCATGCGCAGCGCCTTCTTCATATATTTGTCCGAGTAGGCGGGGGAGATGCCGCGGCGGGTCGAGCCGAACTTCTTGTCCGCCAGACGGTCTTCCTCCAGGCAGTCGAGCAGTTTGTGGTACGGCATGCAGATGACGGCCTTGTCGCTGATCTTCAGGTGCTCGGGCGTGACGGTGATGCCGCCGGCGCGCAGACGCTCGACCTCATGGAACATGTGCTCCGTATCAATGACCATGCCGGGGCCGAGCACGTTCACGGTCTCGTCGCGCAGGATGCCGCTCGGCATGAGATTGA
>QWCN01002925.1_pt1 | contig 21143 bp, 16 predicted proteins | sample 1972711 | NCBI WGS metagenome assembly QWCN01 (sample SAMN09866707, study PRJNA288562) | Human gut metagenome isolate term1_stool, whole genome shotgun sequencing... | isolation source: gut | host: Homo sapiens | place: USA: California
AATGCGATGCTTGTGGCCGACGACAAGTTGCGCAACTTTGCGGTATTCGATATTACGGGGGCTCCGGATCCCGTGACCGGCGCGGGCGAGTATGCGTACCGCCAGTACAACGACGATACGGACCTCTCTTGGCAGAGCTCCGTGAACTACCAGTATCAGCGTCTCAACTTCGAGGCTTTCGCTGCGTACAACCGGACTTTCGGCGACCACTCGGTCGACGCCATGCTGATGTATCACATGGACCGTTATCAGCAGAGCGGAAGCTACTATAAGTTCAATACGGCCGGTTTCGGATTCCGTGCGCACTACGGATTCAAGGATCGTTACTTCGCCGAGTTCGCAGCCAGCTACTATGGCGAGGAACAGTATATGCCGGGGCGCCGTTTCGGCTTCTTCCCCGCCGGAGCGTTGGCTTGGGTGATTTCCAAGGAGAACTTCCTGAAGGACAGTAAGGTGGTCAACTACCTGAAACTGCGCGCTTCGTACGGCAAGGTGGGCGGTTCGGCTTTCACCGGAGGTTCTGCCACCGATCGTATCTTCTATCAGCAGTTCTATTACAATTCGGGCACTTACACTTTCGGTGTGCCGGGCACGACGACCTCAATCGGAGGTACGTTCGAGGATATGCTGGCTAACCCTTTCATTACTTGGGACAAGTCGTATAAGACCGATATCTCGATCGAAGGTACTTTCTTCAACCACGTCAACCTGATGTTCGATTATTTCCACGATGTGCGTAAGGATATCCTTACCCGGAACACGGGCTCGCAGCCTCTCACGATGGGTATAGAGCGAGCCAGCTGGGGTAACGGCGGCGAAGTGACCAATCGCGGTTACGAGGCTACGCTCGAGGTGTTCGGCCATGCCGGCGATTTCGAGTACTCGGTTCAGGGCGGCATCTGGTACAATCACAACATCATCAACAAGCGGCCGGATGCGAATCTTTACGACCTCAATACGCAGAAGTATCTCTCTTGGATCGGCAAGGCCGTAGGACAGAAGTGGGGCCTTTTGTGCGACGGCTTCTATACGGCCGAGGATCTCGACAACATGACGGCCATTCCTTCCTACGGTTCCGTACAGGAAGGCGATGCGCGCTATGTCGATGTGAATAATGACGGTATGATCGACAGTTTCGATGTCGTTCCTATGGGGTATCAGGACCTTCCCCAGTATACCTATACTTTCAGCCTGAACCTGAAGTATAAGAACGTCTATCTGTACGCTATGGGACAAGGAACGATCAACAGCTCGATCATGCTGACCAATGCTGCCGATACTTTCTTGCCGTTCTGGAACAATAACAATGCGTTCCAGTATGCCAAGCAAAGCTGGACGCCCGAGACGGCCGCTACGGCCGTACTGCCGCGGTTGTCTACGCTGAATAACCCGAACAACTCGCAGGCCAGCACGGTATGGCTGCGGTCGAACGACTATTTCAAGCTTCGCAACCTGGAGATCGGTTACGAATTCCCGCAGAAATGGATGAAGGAGATCGGTTTCCGTGGAGCCAAGGTGTATTTCAGGGGACAGAATCTGTTTACGATCAGTCGCGAGATGGATTTCATCGATCCGGAAACCTTCACTGGTTATCCTGCCACTCGTTCGTACAGTATTGGACTCAGTCTGACATTCTAACCAATTGAAAACAGGATATTATGAAAATCAAGATATCAAAAATTCTGCTCGTCCTCTCCGTTTGCGGACTGCTTTATTCCTGCGACAAGTTTTTCGAGGTCGACCTGAAGGGGCAGATGGACGAAGAGAAGGTAGTCAATAACGAAGATTACTTGGCGAAGTTGTGGGCCGGCCTGTACTGGGCGATGGAGAACGGCTTCACGGCAGTCGGCAACGGCGGCTATGCCAGTGCGTGCGACGAGGCCGACAACAATCAGCAGAGTTCCAGCGTTCAGAAGTTCAATACGGGTAGCTGGAATGCGCAGAGTAATCCGGATGACCTTTATGCCCGGTTCTATCAGGCGATCCGTTCTGCTAACGACTTCCTGCGTCTTTCCGATACGGTGAACAACCCGCAGTACACTTTCCGTGAGTACGAGAAAGGCGAGCCCGAGAAGTATGCTACCAAAGTGTTCAACTGGCATGCATATCGTTTGGATGCCAGCTTTCTGAAGGCTTACTATCATTTCGAACTCTGGAAGCGCTACGGCGATATCGCCATTGCCGACAAGCTGCTGACCGAAAGCGAAGTTCTTGCGCTGGAGCGCACTCCGGGACAGGAAGTGGTCGAGTATATCGTTCGCACTTTGGACAGTCTGGCTCCGATGTACGACGCTTTGGAGACGATGAAGAATACGCAGTACACGAACGGCAAGTGGATCGACAACCAGTACGGCCGCATAACCAAGGGCGCCGTGCTGGCTCTCAAGGCCCGCGTGCTGCTGTATGCCGCCAGCCCGCTGAACTCGCCTTCGGGACAGTACGATGTCGAGTTGTGCGATCGCGCTGCGCGTGCCGCTGCCGATGTGATCAATCTGGGGCTTTATTCGACGAATATCTCTTATCGCAATATGCAGTTCGACCGTTCGAGCAGCAATCCCGAGAATATTCTGGACAATCGTCCCAATTTCGGCAACTTCAATCACATGGAGTCGTGGAATTATCCCAAAGGCGGTTCCGACCAGTACGTGACGACTTCGGTCGGCGGTAATGCCACCTGCCCGTCGCAGAATCTGGTTGACGCTTACGAGACGGTAGACGGTTCGGCTGTGGACCCGGACGATCCTTATGCGAACCGCGACCCCCGTTTCTATGAGACGATTCTCTGCAACGGCGATACGTTCAACGATGCTACCGTCGAATCGTTCGTGGGCGGCCTTGCCGGCATCAACAATACGAACTGTACGACGACGGGTTACTACCTGAAGAAGTTCGTTCAGGACAAGGTGCAGTTGCCGCAGGGTGTGTCCGTGCCGCACGTATGGTACCTGTTCCGTTACGGCGAAATCCTGCTCAACTATGCCGAGGCCATGTTCTACGCTCACGGCGCTAACGCCAAGATGGGATATGTGACCAACGGCGGCGACCTGTCGGCTTTGGAGGCGGTCAATCAGGTCCGTGCGCGCGCCGGAGTCGATATGCCTCCTTTGGCCTCGCTGAACGAAACCAAGCTGCGTAACGAGCGTCGGATCGAGCTGGCCTTCGAGGGGCATCGATTCTGGGATGTCCGTCGCTGGAAAATCGCTGAAACGACCGAGAATCAGCCGCTGATGGGTATGCGGATCATCAAGATCGGAGAGCGTTTCGACTACAATGTCGTCAAGGTCGAGGATCGTACGTTCAGACCGGCGATGTATCGTTACCCGATTCCGTTTGCCGAGAAGATGCGTTATCCGTCATGGGAACAAAATGAAGGTTGGTAGAATTTCGTCTTATATTAAATGTAAATACATGGTATTATGGAAAAATTGAAATTGTTCATGATAATGCTGGTGCTCGGAGGGCTCGGACTGGTCGGATGCGATGACAACGATCCGGAAGGACCCGAGATTTCCGCGACGACTTTCGTCGCCGGTTCCGAACCGGGTACGGCAGAGCTGAGAGTTCCCGACGGAACCGAGGTGGTTTACCGCTTCGACATCAAGTCGGCCGCGCCGATTGCCAAGATCGAAGTATGGTACCGGTCCGGTTTGGGGGCGAATATGGATGCCCCGATGGAGGAGAAAACGATCGACCTGAGCGCAGAGTTGAACGTGTACAACGAGTACGTCGTTTCCGATACGCTGATCTTGAGCGAGGATTGCTCGTACTCGGTTTATGTCGAGGACGTCAATCGGAATTTCTCGTCGGCCCGGGTGAATCTCTTTATGGACGTAACCAAGTACAATGTCGAACTGACGGACGGAATGCCTGCGGCTACGTCGAAGACGTTCCTGTGCCTTGAGACGGGACGTACTTTCTTCGTTGCCAATATCGCCAACGATCCCAAGGGAATCGACCTCGGATTTACCTATTACGAGGGCAATGACAACAAGGCCTGTCTGGTTTCTCTCGACGAGTATTACAAGACCGGTAATTACGCGATGGTGGTCAACGATCTGAATCCGGAGGTGATCTTCAAGGATGCGACGGATTTGGTGACCACGGAGAGCGTGTTCGACCAGGTCAACAAGGCTTCCGAGCTGAAGGATATCTTCGATCGGGCGAAAGATTATCCTACGGTTCTCGACTATACCGCGGGCAAGATCGCTCCGGCTTTGGAAGAGGAGGATATGATCGCTTTCCGGACCGAAGACGGCCGCTACGGCCTGATGAAGGTGAAAGAGATCGACCGTAAGAACGAAGACGTCTCGAACAACCAGACGATCAGTCTCGATGTGGTCGTTGAGAAAAACTAACTTATTAATGCAGATACTGTTATGATACGAATAATGAATGTCAAATTCAATGGTTTGCAAAAGGTGATGAGTCGGTTGGCGCTGCTGTTGATTGCCGTGGTCATGTTCGGCTGCAAGGACGATTTGGCCGATCCGCCCGTGATCAAGGTGTATGTGAACGGGGCCGAGTACGACGCTTCGTCGACCGAACGGTTCACTGTGGCTACCGGAGAGAGGATCAGCTATAGTTTCGAGGTCTTCGCCCATACGGGAATCGCTACCGTAAAGGAGATTCGCTATCAGGTTCTCAGCGATGAGGTCAAGGTGCCTACCGAAAGGCTGGTTGCCGGTCTTCCCGACGATCTGAACGTAACGATTTCCGGTACGATCGATGCGAAGGATGATACCGAGATTCGGCTGGTGGTGGAGGATTGGGACCACAACGAGGTTTCGAACGGCTTTACCTTTTATGTGCAGTAATCGAGTTTGAAATGGAATTCGGATGTCCGGAGGCTCCCTCCGAGGGAAGTCTCCGGACGGCCGAATGCATGAAAAGTTGAAAATATGAAAAAGATTGGATTGATATTTTTTCTTTTTGCGGCCGGTGTAGGCTTTTCCTCCTGCAGCGACGACGATCCTACGCAGCTTTCTTTCGAGGATGTGTACGGTCGCCCAGGATGGGATACCGGTGTCAATGCGAATTATTTCACGTTCGATGAAACGAAGCAGAACAACGTCGAACTAACGGATCTCACGGAGGAAGAGAGCGACGACGTCGTTTTCGAAGTCAAGACGACAGGGGCGGATGCCTACTTCTTTACGAACAAGGCTTTGGCTGCGACGAAGGGACAGGTGCTGACGTTCGAGTACAAGGTTTCGGAAACGATTACCCCGAGCGTTCAGTTGGATCAGAGCAACAGCGATTCCTACACGGTTTTGCCCGATCTGGTTGCTTCTGACGACTGGCAGACCTATTCTTTCGACATGGGTCTGTTGTCCAGCACGTGGGGGAGTATCGGCTCTTCCATGAAGATCGGTTTGGGAGACAAGGCCGGCGTGACGCTGACGATTCGCAATCTGGCTGGTCGCGGGCGTACTTCCGAAGAGGCGAATCTGGCCGATGCGCTCTATTTTGAATTCACGGGGCTCGCTATCAATGATATTAGCGATTGGAGTAAGAGTACGGATGGAATCAAGGGCTATGGGATTTATCCTACCTATATGTTCACTCCCGGAACAGGTGACTCGTGGATGCAGTTCCACTGTACGAAACAGATCACGTCGGATTACAATAAGCTTACGTTTGAATACAAGGCGACATCGGCTTTCAAAGTGCAGATTTTCTTTGTTATCGTAGGCGACGATACGATTACGACGCCACTTTGCGAGGCTTCTGACGAATGGAAAAAAGTGACGTTCGATTTCTCCTCGTCTGTTCCCGGAATTTTTGAGAAGTATCCGAACGGACCTAACGGGCCCGGCTGTGGTAAGGTAGGCCAGTTGATGCGTCTCGATTTCGAGAGCCGTACTGACGTGTCTCCGATTTATCTCCGCGGATTCGGCCTTTCCAAATAGCCTTACGGCTTTCTTTAGCAAAAAACGTCACGTTCCGTTTCGGACCGTGACGTTTTTTGCAATGACCGGACGAGGAGGTCCGGTCGGAGTAGGGGAGCTTTCCGATTGTCCGATCGAGGGGGAACGCTCTTGCCGGGACCGTTTCGGTTCGGAACATCGGCGTCGGAGGTTTACGATTCTTTCCTTTGTTCCGGGCAGACGACGGAAACCGGCTGCCATATGCTGACACTAACCTTGATATCGCCGGTACTATCACCGACCTTTTGACACTAACCTTTAACACGAACCTGTTATGAAAAGAAACCTGTTGGTAATTTGCGCGTCGACCGCTCTTTTGACGGCGGGGCTGACGTCATGTTCCGATTCTGCCGGCCGGGAGCCCGATGCGGCTCTGTGGCAGGAAGATTTCCGTTATCAGCCTGTTGCGGCGAGGCCTCAGCTCGAAGTGGCCTATACCGATTCCTCGCGCACGGCTTTTGAAATACTTGCCGAAGAGTATCATCTGATAGGACAGTTGCGCGCGCCTCATTTGCTGCAGAACAAGGCCGACGGAACTCCTTGGCTTTGGTTCGAGATGGAGGACGCGTCCGGCACTCGATATTCGACGCGGAACTATCGAGGCGAGACGCGCATCAATCTGTATCGCCGGGGACCGTACTATTGCGAGATACATTGGTTCGACGTGCATCTGGCTACGGATCAGAAGGATACGGCTGCGTTGCGCGGCGACTTGACGCTGTATTGCTATCCCGAGAAGATACTGGCTGACATTACCTGGCACGGATCGGGGCGCTTCGTTCCCGCCTCGATGGAGGTCAAAGGTCTCGTCGAGCAGAAATACGACGGGTTCAAACCTTTTGCTAAAGGTACGATCCAGAGCTACTCGTTCCCGATATTCGGAGAGTCGGAACCGTTGCCGGCCGATGCTTTCCGCCTGTTGGCGGGACGTAATCCGGTGCGGTATGACCGCAAGCGCGGCTGCTATGTTCTGGGCAGTCACACGGACGGCGGCTTCCAAAAGAAACTTTACGACGAGCCGAATTTTTACGAGACGGTTACTTTCCGTGTGGACAACGACAGCGTGAAGCGTAAAATCTATGTCTGCCACGAGTCGTCCGACGGAGGAGAAATCACCGAGGGAGGTATGCTGCTCGATCGCGAAGGGCATCCGATGCCGATCGTCGTGCAGGTTTCAAAGAACTTTGCCGGCGAAAAAGAGGAGGCTTTCTATAATCCGACCGACCAGCCGTTCAGCGAAACGATTTTCCCGCTTTATCTCGAGCCGGGCGAGAGCCATACGCTGACGAGCCTGCACCTGTTCCAGAACTGGGGACGGCACATGACCAAGCATTGGTCGTCGCTTGGAGCATGGATGGACTATTTTCACAGTTCGACCGGCGTGACCGAGACGACCTGTTACGTGCCGTTCAAGTTTGCCGGATTGGGAGGTGTGACGATCGCCGATTTCCGCGCCATGAGTCAGGAATGCTTCTGGGTAGACCAGCCTCAGCACGACAATCTGGCCGGACACAGCTTCCTGTCCTATTACGACGGCAAGGACTGGATTCATCCGGTCTATACGGGAACCGTTTATCGCAGTACGGGGCCCAACTGGTACGATATAGGTCTGCGCTATCTGACTTCCGACGGCAAGATCAAAGTGACGGCCGACATTTTCGAGACGCCTCAGAACGACGAGCTCCGCAGTTATTTCAAGGTTCGCTACGAGGTGCTCCAGCCGCTGGAAATCGCCGATGCTCGCGCGAATTGCCGCTTCTTGACTATCGCGTCGATTATTCAGGGGCTGCGTTTCGACCGCTTTGCGGCGACCGGTGTCGACGAGATCAGGCTCGATCCGAGCAAAAAGCCTTTCCCCGTGAAAGGAGTCGCATTGCCCGAGGAAAATTTCTTTATCGCGGAGTACGGCGATTCGCTGAACAAAAGAGGATCGAATGCGATTATCGTAAAGAGATTCAGCGCAGGGGGACTCAAGCCGGCCGCTACGGTTCAGTTGGGTGGTTATAAGAATGTCTTCGAGCAGGATGCTGCGAAAGACACGCGCATGTGTCTGGTGCCCGATACGGACGACCTGAAGCTGAAAGCGGGCGACGTTATCGAGATCGAGGGCTATTGGTTGCCCTATGGAGCTACGTTCGACACGAAGAGCCCCGAAATGGTCGTGCGTTACGATGCAGAGGGAGCTATGCACGTGGTGTCGGTCGAGCAGGGCGAGAAGGTGAGCGATCTGCCGATTGTGGTCAGGGCCGAGAACAACGGAGCGTTGTTCACCGTGGCCGGTGGCAAGAACCTGATTCCCGTCGTGGTCAAAGGGTTGACCCAATGGCGCATGCCTCGCATATTCGTTCGTGAGGGAGACGCGTGGAGACCTCTCTATCATTCGCGCAACAACGCTCTGGATGGCTATCAGGTATTCTGCGACGAGGACGGAACGTTCGGAGCCGTTTTCCTCGTTTCGGCCTCTGAGGAGCCGCAACAGTTGAAAGTGACGGTAGGGGAGAGCCTCCGTATGCCGGGTAAGATCGAGTTGAGCCAGATCGAGTATGAGGGTGCTCCCGTCGGAAGCGCCGTGCAGATCGCGACGCCCGCAGGAGATGTCGTACTGACGATTCCGCAACCTACGATGTATGCTGTCGGAGACGAGCGTTTCACGCCGAAATGGAGCCTCAGCGAAGGCAACTCGCTGTGGTTCAAGCAGCAATTTGCAGAGTGGGAGAGAGGCGGCCGCCTGAGCCCCAACGAAGACGACATCGATCTGGAATATTGGTGGCAGAACTACGAACCGGATTACAGCCATTCTTCGCCGGAGTATACGATCGACTTGAGCGGAACGGCGTTCGAAGGTGCTCGTCCGGAGGCTTTGGTCGACGGAGAATGGGCCGAAGTGGAGGATAGCTTGGCCGGTTCCGTAAGGGCGGTGGCGGTCCGTTCGTCCGACGGAAAGCATGCTTTGGCCTTGGTTTTCCTCAATGCCGAAGGAGCTTTCCATAGGGGAGAGAGCATGGGACTGATTTTGAAGCCTGTCGATGCTCCTACGAAAAAGCGTTACCATGTCCGGGGCAAAGTGTATGTGACCGATGCGGATATGAATACCTTGAAAAAACGGATTCTTTCCGAATTGTAGATCGAGGGTAACCGGTTATTCTCGATATGAAAGTTATGTTATCAGCGCTTCAGCTTGACATAAGCGAGGCGTTTCGATAGCCCGGGATCGGGTAACGGTCTCGCGAGAGTAAGTAAGAAGGACGTCCGTCGGGCGTCCTTCTTGTTTGCCGGATGCTCGTCGGAAACCGCGCGATACAGGCGACATATGTTTGTTTTGGGCTGTCGTCCGATAAAAAATGGGATAGGATAAATCGGCTTTCGGGGACTCCCGTATCTCCCCCGTGCATGGCATGATGACCGGTAAATGCAGCCAATAACGCTTCTAAGGCTCGCTTGTCTGGTCGGGCCCTCACTGAATCGAGGGACTGTTCGTGCTGCGAAATTAGGTCGTGTCGGTTTTCGGGTTCGAGAACTGCGGCGGCACATGGGGGCTGTCGGGTGCGGCGGAAAATGGGAGCCGGGAGAACGGGCCGAATATTCGTGATGTTCGCCCTGTTCGGCGGATGAGATCGTGTTCGGCGACAACGATCGGCATTTCGAATAGGGTAATAGGGTTTCGCTGCTCGTAGGACGAGCTACGTGCTTTTATTGGAAATTCGTCCGGCGTTTCTTCGACAGGGCAAGGTATCGGCTCCGTCGTAAATCCCTGTAACGACCGTTTGCAGCGCAGCGTATGAGGCGAGTCGTTATACCCGTTTGTGGCGGGCGGCCTTGTCCATTCTTGCCCGCGAATCGAACGGAAACGATCTGCCAGCTCGCTCAATGCCGCAAGTCGAACGCATCGATGTCGGGTATGAGCTGTGTCTCCTCGGAGCAGTCTGAACTGAAATATCGTTCGACTCAAGGTTTCTATTGTTGCAGTGCGTCGGAGTGCGAGCGTTATTATCATGATTTGAGATAGTAGTGTAGCCCTCGATCTGAAATTCTGTTTTGGTTGAGAATGTTTGCAGGCAGTTGCTTGTTATAGGAGAAGCGAAAAGCACTACTATTTAACATAATATCAATTATAATTCATGCGTAAACTTGCAGGATTCAAATTATAATACGCTGTAAATAGGACTATTGTATGAATCTTAGTTTGCCTGTTTCTGTGATTTCTTTTAGTCTTGAAGCTTTCTTAATGAAAGCACTGAACGACGGTCGTAGAGAAAAGGTATTTTCTTTACGGAGATATGACTTTTAACAATTTTGTTCTTGGATTCCTTCCGTAAAATCGACAATGCCTCTTGATATTATGTTAAATTCATACGAATCATTTCGGACGATAGCATATGCAGCTTTTATCCTTCATGAGAAGGATGATTCGATCTATTTCCGATTCCGGGACTTCATCGATATCCGCATGAACGGATGGTTCCGAGGCCGTGTAATTTTCCTTTGCCGAATTTTGGACATCGGAGGCCGGGAGGAATTTTTCGGGAGCGTCATGTTGTTGCGAACGGATCGCGGTCGTAGTATCCGAGAAAAGATTCAGATCGGTTTCCGGTTCAGGAATTTCTGTCGGCCGAACGACAGAAGGTATTTCGGGACGATAAACCGGTCCTTTGCCGAGAATAATCCAATCCGGGTTGAGTTTCGGAAAACGCAGCAATAACTTTTCGATGAATTCGAAACTGGGTTTGTTTCTGCCTCCGAGAATATGGGAAATATTCGACGGCTGAACACCCAGAATTTCCGCCAGTCTGGAAGAAGTCAGCCTTTCCATTTCGATGAATTTCGACAGCCTTTCGCGCATTTTTCGGTTTTTTACAAAGTTAAATAAATTTGCTCGAATTCCCCGCATGCAGATTACAAAAATACACGACAAAAATCAAAAATAGCTTTTTACAATTGTAATAGCCAGTGAAATATTGATACATATCGATAATAAAAAAGAGAAAACATATGTTTTGATACTTTAGATTATATATGTTATATATCTGATTGTCAATGTTTAATATTGTAAGCCGAAGTCGTTTCGGCATGAATTTTTGGTCTTATCCGATAATCCCGATATTTCAATATGTGTTTAACTTTAATTAATACGATATATATATCTTATTTATAGTATTTTGTATTTAAATGTCAAATCGTTTATCACTCGTTGTGAAGCGGTATTTTCTTTTCTTGAAAGCGGATAGTACAAATGTAAATAGACATAAGCAAATACAATAACCACATTTTGTTTAATAGTTTTGTAATCATAAAAACGGAGTTACATGTGTAATGTATACAAATGTAATATATGAGATTGGGTAAATCGTTCGGATGTAATTATTTTGCGTTATCTCCTACCCTCCTTCGCTTGAGCGATTCGGCGGTTTTTCCGCGCGCATCAATTATGTTAAATAAAAAAAGGCGCCCAAAGCGCCTTTTTTATGTATTATAGTTATTTGATTATAAGCTGATTGTATCGGCTATCGCTCGAAATTCGTCGGGGGATAGTTTGAGCTTTTCTTTGCGGAAATCCACGTCTTTTTCGTCTTGAATCGGGATCAGGTGGATGTGGGCATGCGGAACTTCGAGTCCGAGTACGACGACCGCCACCCTTTTGCATTCTATTTTCTCTTTCAGTTTTCGCGCAATTCGCTTGGCAAAGACGATCATATCGGCCAGCGTGCGGTCGTCCAGATCGAACAGGTAGTCCGTCTCTTGCTTGGGAACGACCAGCGTGTGCCCCTTGGTTAGCGGATTGATGTCCAGAAAGGCGAAGAACCTTTCATCCTCGGCTACCTTGTAGCTCGGGATTTCTCCTCGGACGATTCGGGTAAAGATGGTTGCCATGGTTTCGTAGCGGTAGTTTTATATTCGAGGGATCAAACCAATCCCATTTCCTTTTTGATCGATTCGATCTTGCCGTCGAGCTCGGCTTGTACCTCGCCGAAGCGGGCCGTATCGTTCAACTCGGCACGTACGCCGAAATAGAACTTTATTTTCGGTTCCGTACCCGATGGCCGGATCGATACGACCGTCGAATCGGCCGTCGTGAATTGGAGTACGTTCGACCGTTCCATGTCGATCGGTGTTTTGCTGCCGTTGGCGAGATCGAGCGCCTCGCCGTTCAGATAGTCTTTGATGACGACTATCGGAGAGCCTCCGAGGCTCCGAGGAGGATCCGACCGGTAGTCGCTCATCATTTTAGCGATTTCCTCCTGTCCTTCCTTTCCCTTGCGGACTACCGAGACCAAAGCCTCGCGGAAAAAGCCGTAGCGCACATACATCTCTTTGAGCAGTTCGTACAGCGTCATGTCCTGCGACTTGGCCCATGCGGCGGCTTCGGCGGCCAGTGAGCAGGCGCTGACCGCGTCCTTGTCTCGTACGAAATCCTCGGCCAGAAAGCCGAAGCTCTCCTCTCCTCCGCAGATGTATTGCATCGTCTGCTCGTGGTTGCGCATGACGGTAGCGATGTATTTGAAGCCCGTGAGGCAATCGAAGTGCCTTACTCCGAACGATTCGGCGATGCGGGCGACCAGCTCGGTGGTTACGATCGTTTTGACGATGTATTCTTTGCCTCGGAGCCGTCCCAGCTCGCTCCAGCGCTTGACGATGTAATAGACCAGCAGCGAACAGGTCTGGTTGCCGTTCAGCAACACGTACTGACCGTTCTCGTCCCGGAGCGCCATGCCGATGCGGTCGGCATCGGGGTCGGTCGCCAGCACGACTTCGGCCTTTTCGCTCTCGGCCAGCTCGATCGCCATTTTCATGGCCGAGCGTTCCTCCGGATTCGGGGACTCGACTGTCGGGAAATTGCCGTCCGGGATATTCTGTTCCTTGACGGTCAGGATATTCGTAAAACCGTATTTCCGTAGCGACTCGGGGACCAGGATCACTCCGGTTCCGTGCAGCGGCGTATAGACGATCTTCATGTCGTGGTAGCGTTCGACGGCATCGGGCGACAGCGACAGTCCGTGAACGGCTTCCAGATAGATTTGGTCGAACGTCTCGTCCAGAATTTCGATGTTTTCGCTTCGGTCGCCTTTCCATATCATGACTTGGTCGGGCGACGTGATTTTCTGCACTTCGGCGATGATGTTGCGGTCGTGCGGCGCAACGACCTGAGCGCCGTCCGACCAGTAGGCCTTGTATCCGTTGTACTCTTTCGGATTGTGCGAAGCGGTGACCACTACGCCGCTGTGGCAATGGAGATGACGTATCGCGAAGCTCAGCTCCGGGGTCGGCCTCAGCGAGTCGAACAGGTAAACCTTGAAGCCGTTGGCCGCGAAAATGTCCGCCACCCGTTCGGCGAAAAGGCGGCTGTTGTTACGGCTGTCATGGCCGACGGCCACGCGGATCGGTTCGTCGGGGAAAGCCTTTTTCAAGTAGTTCGACAATCCCTGAGTGGCCATGCCGACCGTGTAGACGTTCATCCGGTTCGTGCCGACTCCCATGATTCCTCGCAGGCCGCCCGTGCCGAACTCCAGATCTTTATAAAAACTTTCGGTAAGCTCTTTAGGGTCGTTGTCTATCAGTTGTTTAACTTTTTTTCTTGTTTCTTCGTCATAACTGTCGGACAGCCATTTTTCGGCTCTTTCTTTAACAATTAAATCCAGATTCTCGCTCATGATTTCATTTGTTTTATTTATACCGAACTTCCGCTTGGTTGAAAAAAACTATAAACAAAGATAATGCTAATTTTTTGAATACTCTATATCAAAAGGTTAAAATCGGACCTATTCGGAACCCTTATTCTTTTATATAAATATTTGCCAAACAAACAACCTCGGGGCGATGTTTTTTTTGTAATTTTATTTACAATTTTGTCTTGCGAAACAGTAAGAAATTCATGATAATCAATAACCAAACATATGGAGATGTGTGGCAAAGCTGTCTGAGCCGCATTCGCGAGCATACCTCGGACGAGGAGTTCGCCAAGTGGTTCAAGCCGATCGTTCCGCTCGATTTCGACGGAGTGACGCTGAAGCTCAAAGTGCCCAACGAGAGTTACGTATATCATATCGAAAAGCACTTCATCCCGCTGCTCAAACCCATTATTCATCAGCTTTTCGGGCTCAAGACCAAGTTGCGATACGCCGTGCCCAAGACGGAGCCGGCCGCCGTCACGGTCGTGGGCGATGCCGATATGACGGCGATCAACAAGTTCGTCGCGCAGTCCGATACGACAAATATAAAGAATCCGTTTGTCATTCCGGGCATACGGCGTTTGGTGATCGATCCTCAGCTCAATCCCAATTATACGTTCGATACCTTTGTCGAAGGCGCGTGCAACCGTCTTTGCCGTTCGGCCGGGCTGGCCGTGGCCGTCGATCCGGGGCGGACGCCTTTCAATCCCTTATATATATACGGCGATTCGGGCCTAGGGAAAACGCATATCGCGCAGGCTATCGGTATGGAGGTCAAGCAGCGTAAGCCGCAGCTGCAGGTGCTGTACGTGTCGATGAACAAGTTTCAGGCGCAGTTTCAGAATGCGGCGATCAAGGGCGAGCTGAACGATTTCATCCATTTCTATCAGATGCTCGACGTGCTGATTATCGACGATATACAGGAGTTGGCCGGTAAGGACAAGACGCAAAACGCCTTTTTCAACATATTCAATCATCTGCACCTGTCGAACAAGCAGCTCGTAATGACCTCCGACAAGCCGCCCGTCGAACTGAAAGACATCGAGCAGCGGCTGATCACTCGCTTCAAGTGGGGGCTTTCGACGCAGTTGCTGTTGCCGGATTTCGAGACGAAGGTCAAGATCGTACAGGGCAAGGCCCGGAAGCTGGGGGCCGAGGTGCCTCAGGAGGTAATCGAGTTCTTGGCGGAGAATATCAATGCCAATGTGCGGGAAATCGAAGGCGCGCTGTCGTCGCTGGTGGCAAACGCCTCGTTTCTCGGCAAGAAGATTACGATCACGTTGGCCAAGGAGATTCTGAAGGTGTATGTGCAGTTCAACCGGCGCGAGATTACGATCGATCATATTAAGAAGGTGGTCTGCGAGCATATGGGACTCGATGCGGAGACGTTCAACTCGCCGAAGCGGACGCGCGAAATCGCGCAGGCGCGCCAGATCGCGATGTATCTGAGCAAGCAACACACCAAGGCTCCTCTGACGGCGATCGGAGCGGCGATCGGAGGCAAGAATCACGCGACGGTGCTTCATGCCTGCAAGGCCATTTCCAATCTGATGGAGACCGACAAGCTTTTCCGCTATCAGGTCGAGGAGATCGAGAAGAAAGTGCTCGCTCGGTAGCGCGGTATGCGTGCATGTTCTTTCCTGCGGGGAGGCGGTGGAATTTCACGAAAACGGAAAAGTTTTTCTGGCGTTATATTTGACCGGGAAAACTTTTTAAGTTTTGGTAAAAAGCGTATATTTACCTCTTGTCCGCCGGAATCCTTTTTCCGGCGGCAACCATGTAACCAAGCGACGATTTATGGAAAAGCTCAAAGCGGGGAGTCCGGCGCCTGCGTTCGAGGCGACGGATCAGGACGGAAACAAAAGGACGCTGGCCGATTACGCCGGCCGTAAGCTGATTCTTTATTTTTATCCGAAAGACAATACGCCGGGCTGCACGGCCGAGGCATGTAGTCTGCGCGACGGCCGCGACGAGTTGCGCGAGATGGGCTTCGAAGTCGTGGGCGTAAGTCCCGACAGCGAGAAATCGCATCGGGGATTTATCGAAAAGCAGGGGCTGAACTTCACGCTGCTTTCCGATCCCGACAAGGTCGTTGCGAAAGCCTACGGCGTTTGGGGCGAAAAGAAGTTCATGGGGCGTACGTTCATGGGTATTTTGCGCACGACGTTCGTCATCGACGAGAAGGGTATGATCGAGAGGGTGCTCGATAAGGTTCGGACCAAGGACCATTTCGAGCAGATCGTCGAGGCTTATAAATGAGAATGTTCGGGACCGGCGCGCTTGTCCCGAACCCGAGAAAGGCGCTTGCCGGCTACGTTCGGCTGAAAACGGGCAGGAGGAGCGGAGGAAGGCGTTTGCGGAAGCGGGAGGACGCTCCTTCGATCGGAATACTGACACATAACTGAATAAATAAAGAACGCTATAGCTATGACAGAAAAAGCACAGATTAATCCGGAGAAGCTCAAAGTGCTGAGCGCCGTAATGGACAAGATCGAAAAGGACTTCGGCAAGGGTGCGATCATGAAGATGAGCAGCAAGAAGGTCGACGAGGTCCCGGTTATTCCGTCGGGATCGATTACGATCGATCAGGCGCTCGGCATCGGAGGCTACCCCAAGGGCCGGGTGATCGAGATATTCGGTCCCGAGTCTTCGGGCAAGACGACGCTCGCGATTCATGCGATCGCCGAGGCGCAGAAAGCGGGCGGCATCGCTGCCTTCATCGATGCCGAGCATGCGTTCGACAGCGCGTATGCCCGGAAACTGGGCGTAGACATCGATGAGTTGCTTATTTCGCAGCCCGATAACGGCGAGCAGGCGCTCGAGATCGCCGACCATTTGATCCGTTCGAGCGCGATCGATATCGTCGTGATCGACTCCGTAGCCGCGCTGACGCCCAAGGCCGAGATCGAGGGCGAGATGGGCGAGTCGAAAATGGGGCTTCAGGCCCGGCTGATGTCTCAGGCGCTGCGCAAGCTGACCGCCAGTATCAGCAAGACCCGCACGGTCTGCATCTTTATCAATCAGCTGCGCGACAAGATCGGAGTCGTGTACGGCAATCCCGAGACGACGACGGGCGGAAACGCGCTGAAGTTCTATGCCAGCGTCCGGATCGATATCCGCAAGGCGTCGGTCATCAAGGACGGCGAGGAGCAGCTCGGAGCCCGCGCGAAGGTCAAGATCGTCAAGAACAAGCTCGCGCCTCCGTTCCGCCGGGCCGAGTTCGACATCATGTACGGAGAAGGCATTTCCAAGATCGGCGAGATCATCGATCTGGGCGTCGATCTGGGTATTCTCAAGAAAAGCGGCTCGTGGTTTTCCTACGGCGAGCGCAAGATCGGTCAGGGGCGCGATTCGGTGAAGGAACTGCTCAAGAGCGACGAGGTGCTTCGGGACGAAATCGAAGCCAAGGTACGCGCGGGGCTCGCAGCTGCCGACTGATCGGCCGGGCGAGGTCCGGAACGGGCGATTGTTGATATAAAAGGGCGTGAATGGGATATTCTGACGAAGACGAGCGTATCATAGGCGAGCAGTTCGACAAGCTGATGTCTTCCTGCTCGAAGATATGCAAGAACGACTACGACGCGGATTTGATCAAGCGGGCTTTTTTTCTGGCGAAGGAAGCCCACGAGGGCGTGCGCCGTCGCTCGGGGGAGCCCTATATCCTGCATCCGCTGGCCGTCGCTCGGATCGTCGTGGACGAGATCGGGCTCGGAGTCAAGTCGGTCGTCGCCGCGCTGCTGCACGACGTAGTCGAGGATACCGACTATACGGTAGAGGATATCGAGAGCCGTTTCGGCCCGAAGATCGCGTTGATGGTCGACGGACTGACCAAGATGTCGGGGGTTTTCAAGACCAGCGCGTCGGAACAGGCCGAGAATTTCCGCAAGGTGCTGCTTACGCTCTCCGACGACGTACGCGTGATTCTGATCAAGATCGCCGACCGGCTGCACAACATGCGAACGCTCGGCTCGATGCCGCCTCACAAACAGATGAAGATCACCAGCGAGACGATCTATCTGTTCGCACCGCTGGCCTATCGGCTCGGTCTGTTCGCGATCAAGAGCGAGTTGGAGGATCTGACGCTGAAGTACCGCTTTCCGGAAGATTACCGTCAGATCGAGAACAAGATACGGGAAACGGAAGCCAAGCGGTCGCGTTTCATCGAGAAGTTCAACGCCCCGATCATCGAGAAGCTTCGGGCGAACGACATCGATTTCGAGATATCGGGCCGCGTCAAGTCGATCTACTCGATCTGGTCGAAGATGCAGCGCAAGCACATTCCGTTCGAGGAGATCTACGATATATTCGCGATCCGTATCGTGTTCAAGCCCTCTCCGCTGATTCCCGAGAAATCGCAGTGCTGGCACATCTATTCGCTCGTGACGGACATCTACAAGCCGAAGCCCGACCGTATCCGCGACTGGGTCAACATTCCGAAGGCGAACGGGTACGAGGCGCTCCACTCGACGGTCATGGGGCCCGACGGTATTTGGGCCGAGGTGCAGATCCGCTCGCAGCGCATGGAGGAGATCGCCGAGCGGGGATTCGCCGCGCACTGGAAGTACAAGTCCGACACGCTGTCGAAGGAAGAAGGAGAGTTCGACCGCTGGATGAAGCAGGTCCGCGAGGCGCTGAACAGTCCGACGGAGGATGCCGTCGAGTTTTTGGACAATTTCAAGCTTAGTCTCTACACGTCCGAGATCGTCGTGTTCACGCCCAAGGGCGACTCGCGCACGTTGCCTCAGGGGGCTACGGCGCTCGATTTCGCCTACGACATTCACTCGAAGATCGGTCACAGCGCCATGGGGGCCAAGATCAACCATAAGATCGAGTCCATTTTCGCGCCGATCAGCAGCGGCGACCAGATCGAGATCATCACTTCGAAAAACGTTTCGCCCAAGCCCGAGTGGCTCGAGCACGTCATTACGACGAAGGCCAAGCAGGCGATCATGAACCGCCTGAAGAAAGACAAGCTGAACAACATCGCCAACGGAATCGTGCTGTTCGAGGCGCGCCTGAAGGATTTCGGGGTGACGCCGAGCGCCCGCGTGTTCCGCAAGGTGCTGCCGGCCTACGAATGCGCGAACAAGGACGAGTTTTACAGCAAGCTCGGTGCGGGAATCGTCCGCTTGGACAATCTGGGCAAGGTGCTCCGCGAAAATTCAGCCAGCAAAATACTGAAATTCTGGTCGTTGCAGATACCCAATCCCTTCAAGTTTCTGGGCGGGGACGACAAGAAAAAGAATCGGAAAGCGACCGCTTTGCCCGATGGGGACGACCCCGAGGCCCCGCAGTTCGTAATCGCTCCGTGCTGCAATCCGATACCGGGCGACGAGGTAGTCGGCTACGACAATCCGGATACGCACAAGATCGACGTTCATAAGAAGAGCTGCAACGAACTGATCAAGCTGGCGGCGCAGCACGGCAACAACCTGACTCCGGTCAAATGGTCGAGTCACAAGGCGATGTCGTACCTGTCGGTGCTGGAGTTGCGCGGCATCGACCGGATCGGTATCCTGATGGAGCTTTCGCAGGTCGTGACCGGCGAACTGAACACCAATATCCGCGAGTTGCATATTCAGAGCCATGACGGGATTTTCGAGGGCCGTGTCAGTTTGTATGTCAAGAACATTCAGGACCTGAAAGTCATCATGGAAAAAGTGGGCAAGATCCGCGGGATCGAAAAAGTCAACCGTGTGGAGAACAATCAAGAATAGCGCGCTATGGAAACTCTGATCACACTGATAATCGTCGTTGTCGCGGCCCTTCTCTCAAAGAAAAAGAAAGACCGGGGGGCGGCTTTGCCCGAGGAGAAGACTACCCTGCCCTCCTCGCCTTGGGACGATCTGATCCGGGAGATACAATCGGGCCGGAGCGACGCTTCCCCGAAGGGAGGCGAAGCTGCGTCCGGCGGCGATCGCGGAGAATATGCCGCCGAGGTTCCGGCGGAGCCGGCGACCGAAGCGGCGGCTCCTGCCTATTATTCTTACGACGAACAGGCGATCGACGAGCTGGACGGAAATCGCATGGACGTTCCTTTTTCCTATGACGAGCAGTCGCTTGCCGACCGGACGGCCGCTCCCGTGGCCGCTCCGGTTCTTTCCGGTGCGGGCGGTTCCGAGGAGTCGGAAAAGCCGGCGCCGGCGCGCGGAATTTTCGCGGACGGATTCGATCCGAAGATGGCCGTGCTGTACGCCGAAGTGATGCGTCCCAAGTTTCAGGAGTATTGATCGAGGGTATCCGCTCTGCTGAGAAAATCGGCGACGAGTCGATGTTGTTTTCTTCGAAATGGCTGCGAAATTTGCGTTTCGCGGCCTTTTACCGATTTCTAATCATATAAAGTAAGAAAAATTACCTATATTCGCATGTAGAATACACGGCTAGATCGTGCAACGATCCCGTCGGACATAATTTGCTCAATCGTCATCAGAATCACCACCTCGGAATGAACACGAGCAAATGGAACCTGCTTTGTTGGGTAAACTGCGCATTGGCGTAGAGTTATCCCATTTAAGCAGGTGGGCTTGTGGTGAGCCTTGATGACGTATGGCGATAGCTCTACGTCTTTTTTGTTAAACGTGGTTGCTATCCGAGGGCAACGGCATTGCGCAATGCATTCAATAAACGTTTAACCAAATTAATGCTTAAAATCATGAAAAACTTGTTACCGGTTTCGCTATCGTATGTAGCGGCCGTTGTCTTGTTCTCGTCGTGCGCCACGGTTTTTTGCGGTTCTCGGGCCAAAGTCACGTTCGATACGAACGTTCCCGTTGAATCGGCGACATTGACTATCGACGGCAAAAAACACCAAGTGAACGCTTTCCCCTATGAAACGAGAGTAAAGCGGGGATTTACGGATACGGAAGTCAAAGTCGAATCGGAGGGATACGATCCTGTGCGCTTTACGATCTTCAAAACGTTCAACGCCGTTTCCGTTATCAATCTGTTCGATTTGCTCGGATGGGGAATCGATGCCGCTACGGGAGCTATGACGAAACCCGATCAAAGAGCGTATGAGATCATGTTCGCGGAACCGAAAGCAAATGCGACCGAATAGAACGGAGCCCGATTTCGGATCGGACGGTCGTCTCCCCGGCTCTTTCCCCCCGATTGTCTGAGAAGCGCGACGATCGATTCGGAGCGATACGAGGCCGGAAAGCGGTTTTCTCTGCATGGACGGGTTCCCTTTTTAACGCTTTGTTCTTGGATTCCGCAAATGAGCTCGTTCGAAGGCGCGTCCGTCGTGGTTGGCGTCCCGATAAACCGGAGCGAACCGGGGATCAAGGACATGCGGTAAGGCAATGCCCGTCTTTTTACTTAACCCGGATCAGGTTCAGCCCGTCGCGGATCGGCAGGATGACGTTTTCGACCCGGTCGTCCGCCGCAACCAGGTCGTTGAATTCCTGAATCGCTTTCGTGTGGCGGTCGTTGTGCGCGGCGGGTTCCGTTACCTTGCCGTACCACAGGATGTTGTCGGCCAGCAGATAGCTTCCGCTGCGGACGAGCGTCCGCATGGCCATCCGGTAGTAGTCCGGATATTCGCGCTTGTCTC
>QWCN01002932.1_pt1 | contig 21116 bp, 30 predicted proteins | sample 1972711 | NCBI WGS metagenome assembly QWCN01 (sample SAMN09866707, study PRJNA288562) | Human gut metagenome isolate term1_stool, whole genome shotgun sequencing... | isolation source: gut | host: Homo sapiens | place: USA: California
ATATGGTAATATTATTCTTGCGTTTGAGAGTTAGACGTGAACTCATTATCCGGAGAGATGGCCGAGCGGTTGAAGGCACCGGTCTTGAAAACCGGCGATGTGAAAGCATCCGTGGGTTCGAATCCCACTCTCTCCGCCAACTGAATTTTTCCATCGACCTGCGGAAGTACCCAAGAGGCCGAAGGGGCTCCCCTGCTAAGGGAGTAGGGCGTGTAAAAAGCGCCGCGGAGGTTCAAATCCTCTCTTCCGCGCCAAGAAAAGCAAGAGAAAACATTGCGTTTTCCCTTGCTTTTTCTTTTATATCGTCTTGTTTTGCTAAGAATAGTTCAATTCTTGTATTTTAGAAAATGCCTTTACCCCTAAGTTTACCCCAATTGGATTTTTTACCCCTAAAAACTGCGGAAAGAAGCTCCACCGGCCGACTGACCAGTGGAGCTTCCTTTTATGCCTTTTTCAGCTTTTCATAATATGACTGCGTTCTTGCTGCGGTGTCCTTCATCATCTGTTCTGATGTGTGGGCGTAGACGTTCAATGTGAAACTTGCGGTAGCGTGGCCCATGAAGTCCTGCACGCTTTTAATGTCCGCGCCGCTGGCAATCATCACCGTGGCTGCGGTATGGCGCAGATCATGCACACGCGCGTCCGGGCGTCCGATGCTGGCGGCAATTTTCTTAAAATATTTGTAGAAGGTATGAATGGCAAGATGCGCACCCATTTCATCGGTAAAGACAAGGTTGTCGCTGTTGTTCCAGAGCTTACCGGCTTTGAACTTGTTTTGCGCCTGTCGCCGCTTTTCATCGCGGAGATATTCAAAGCAGAGCGGGGGCGGCTCGATCGTGCGCGGCTTGCCGCTCTTGGTGGTGTCGGCAATGTAGTAAGCGCCGTTCTTTTTCTTCTCACGCTGTAGCTGCTGACTGACGGTGATACGCCCTTTTTTAAAGTCGACCTGTGACCACGGGAGACCGAGCAATTCCCCCTCACGCAGACCGGCAAGCAGGCAGACGGCAAGCGCGTTTCGATAAGGACTGTCCTCGATCGCTTCAAGGAACTTCGGAATGTCCTCATCACGCAGCGGCGCTATTTCGCGCTGTACCACCTTCGGTTGCTCTGCGGCGTCACAGGGGTTACTTACAATGATTCCCTGTTTCAATGCAACTGAGAGCGCCTTATGCAGTACGGCAGCGCAGTTCTTGACGGTCTTTCCGCTCAGCCCCTTCTTGGTCATGGCGTTATAAACTTTCTGGACGTGCGCACCGCGCAGAGCTTGCAGCTCGATAGCGCCGATCTGCGGCTTGATGTAATTCTTGATACAGGCCTGATAGTGAAGGTATGTCGTCGGCTTGATCTTATTGGCGGCAAAGGTGTCGAGCCATTCATCAAGCCACTGTGCGACTGTCGTCTTTTGTGGTGTCAGATATGTACCGCGGTCAATTTCACGGAGAATGGCTGTCATCTGCTTGCGCACGGCGGCTTGCGTGTCTCCGTAGATACTGCGGCGGATCGGTTTTCCTGTGCCCGGGTCATTGCCGACGGTCACGCGCGCTTCCCATCGACCGTCAGGCCGCTGCCGGATGCTGCCTGCGCCCGACGCGGCGCGCGTATTTGCTTTTCTTGGCATTGCTTTTTCCTCCTGCATTTGTTATGATTGGAGGGCAGTAGGCTTTCCGTTTGCTGCCCCTTATAACCGTCCTCGGTGCTGCAACACCGGGGGCGGTTTTTACTTTTTCCTGCCTTCATCTGCGGCGATGCATTGTTTTTCTAAATAGTCAATAAAATCTGAGATTGCAGAAGCGGCGGCTTTTTCGCTGTAATAGCGATTAGCTGTGCACACATCTTGTAAACGTCGAATTTCATTATAAACTTTTGCCTTTTTTGCCCTAATTTCAGCATCTTTTTCGCTAATTGACCACGTCCATATATCTTGTTTATATTCAGGACTATACTGCAACATAGGGAGGACTTCATCTTTGTAGTGTCGAATTATTAAGCTGGCATCTACATATTTGGATACATTTATTACTGGGTTGACAAGAAAATCAGTACTGTGTTCAAGCAGAAATGACAAATAATTACGAGTGTCGGCCCAAAAATCATCATTGCTTTCAGATTTGGCTAATAATAAGAGATTGTTAATGGCTGATTCGGAAAGTTTCGTTTTACCGCAAATATCGGCAGCTATATAATGGCGCTCTTCATAATCGCCTAAGAGATATCCCATATCACAATCGAACAGATCGGCCATCAAAGCAAGCGAGTCTAAATCGGGGAGTCGTTCTCCTTTCTCCCAAGCCGCAAGAGTTTTGTGTGAACTTTCCGACTTGTAAATCTTAGTAAGGAGTTCTCCTCTACTTAACCCTAGTGACTCGCGCTCTTTTTTTATGCGATTTCCGATACAGCGTTTTCTATCAGTATAATTCATAATGGGCTAAAAAACCCTCCTAAAATATTTTCGCTCAAATTTATGGGTTGAAAACGGGCTATTCAACCCTATTTGGCGATAGTATAATATACTCAGCATCAGAAGTCAACAACAATGATGAAAGGAGAAAAGAATGTGCAATATTGATGTTCGACGTGCAGCGGCGGGAAATGGCGTTCGGCTTTGGCAGGTGGCAGATGCGCTTGGTATTGCGGATGCACAGCTATCGCGCAAGCTTCGGAAGGAGCTTCCAGACGATGAGAAAGAAAAAATCTTTGAAATCATTCAGGAGATTTCTGCTGAAATGTGAGACGTCAGCAGCGCTTTATATTTAGATAATGTGTTGAGTCCTTGTAAAATATGGTGGTATGTTGTTTGGTACAGACAGGAGGCGATTTTTGTGGGACTTGAAACAGAGAAACTTTTTTTGCGGCCATCTAAAGCTGCGCAGCTTATCGATACGAGCAGGCAAACGCTCTACAACTGGATGCGGCTGCCGGGATTCCCTGTATACCGGATTGGGGGCAGCACTCTTATCGCTGCCGATGAGCTTGTCGAGTGGATCAAGACACAGGGGCGGTGAGTGGGTGACATATCTCGACCTTTTGAACTCGTTCCATCAATGGCAAAAGAGTAACTATCTGCCAGGAAATGCAAGGCTGCTCTATTATGGTCTGCTCGCTATCTTCAATGAAGCGCGATGGCCGGAGCAAGTGCAGATCGATAACTTCCGGCTCATGTCTATGCTTGACACGCGAACGGAGAGGGTAGCAATCGCGGCGAGGGATAGCCTTGTTGCTGCTGGTTTGATTGAGTATAGCAAGGGTAAAAAGCGTTCTCCCAACACTTACCGGCTGAAATATACCCCTCAAAAAGTCAGTGAAACTGACAGTGAATTGGGCAGTGTTTTTGACAGTGAAACGGTAAGTACATCGAGCAGTGTATCAGTATCAAAAGCGGTCAGTCATATAAAAGAAAAAGATAAAGATATTTCTTTTGTTCCGTCTCCCGCCGGAACGAAGAGACCGAAGCAGGTTTTTGAGCACGACTCGCTTCCATACCGCGCTGCGCGCTGGCTCGCGGATCAGATTGAAGAACGCTTGCCGAACTGCACGACGCATTCAGAAGCGACCTTGCAAAACTGGGCGGCGGACTTCGACAAATGCCACCGGCTGGACAAGCACGACTGGGAAAGCATCAACGAAGTCTTGCAATTTTCACAGTTTGATCCGTTTTGGCAGACTAACATCCTGTCAGGGGGCAAGTTCAGGAAGCAATACACCCAACTTCTGGCGAAAATGGGAGGTGGCGGTACATAATGCAGGATACCTCGGCTCTTGAATACTCACTGGTAGCAACGGTCTGTCTTGAACCAAAACGTGTCTTACAACTTCGGCAGATCGTGAGCGTCGAGGACTTCTCCATTTCCACCTGCGCTATGGTTTTTGACGCTGCGGATAGCGCAGTATCGCGCGGCAAAGCGTTTGACGTCAACATTGCCGCCGATGGTCTCCGTGGTCTTGTGGACAATCCCAGACAGTTTCTTGCCGATTGTATTGACCTGACGCCAACACTCGCAAACGCGGAGGAATATGCCCGCCTGCTACATAAGCACGCAGCGGAAAAGCGGTTGCGCGATGGGGTGCTTGCGGCGCTCGATGAAGAGAATCCGGCGACAGCGATTGCTGAACTCTGTAAGGCACATCTCCTTGACAATGCGGGCGGACGGCTGAAAAGTGTCTCGCAGGCTCTTACAGAGACCTTGCGGAGCCTTTCAGCACCGGAGCAGTCCCGTATCGATACGGGGTTTCCAAAGCTGGATAGCGTCTTAAAGGGTTTCGAGGGCGGACAACTCATCATCGTCGGTGCTCGCCCGGGTGTCGGCAAATCTGCGTTCTTGCTTGATATCGCAGAAAGCGCAGCCAGAGCCGGGAACGAAACGCTTTTCGTTTCGCTGGAAATGAGCGCGTCTGAACTGACCGAGCGCTTACTTGCGCGCCGCAGTATGGCGACAATGGATGAGTTGATTGACCGCGATTTGAGGGATGAGCTATGGGGTGATATCGCGGCGGCATCTAATCGCCTTGAACGGTTGCCGCTTCATTTTTGGGACAAGCCCGCGGCAACCGTGAGCAAAATTCGAAGTGCGGCGGCGACCATTCAAAATCTGCACTTGATCGTCATCGACTATCTCGGCCTGATGCAGGCTGACCGCCGTGCAGACAGTCGAAATCTTGAGCTTGGACAGATCAGCCGCGATTTGAAAAACCTTGCGTCCGAATTACAGATCCCCATCATTGCGGCGGCACAGCTTAACCGTGGTGTCAACGACACAGACCGCCCGACGCTGCTTTCCCTGCGAGATTCGGGTGAGTTGGAGCAAAACGGCTCAAAAGTATTGTTCCTCTGGAAGATCGATGAGTTCGGGACAGTTGGGGTGTCCGTTGCGAAAAACCGCCGCGGTCGTCAAGGCGTTGTGCAGATGAACTTTGACGGCGCACATCAAAAATTCACCGAGCTTTCGGAGCCGTACCGCGAGCCAGAGAAAAAACGCCGGGGCGGATTTTTGGAGGGTGGCACATGAATATCGGAGGAGAGAAGAAAGAAAAGATGGTCAAAATTCAAATTTTATGGCGGAGGATTTATGACTATCTTGGAAGCGTACAGCATTCTAAAATCAACCAAGCCCGCGCGCTGTGAGCGTGACCGCTACCATCAGCGTGATGAACTGCAGCACCTGCTTATCCCGCACCTGCCCGTCGATGACCGTGATAAATTCGAACGGGCGCTAAACAATCATTTCAGACTTTAATACTGAGAAAGGACAAGAACCATGAACGAAGACAAGATCATCCAGATCATCCCTGCCCCTGCAAATATGCTTTACGCATTCGAGGACGGCAAGACGTACCCTGTCGCCTGCCTCGCGCTCGTCGAGCTGAGTAACGGCGACCGTGAAGTCCACGCGATGGCCACGATCAACAGCGGCCCCATCGAGGATGTGAGCGATAGCGGCGCGGTTCTCATACACGTATGAAAAAGGCTCTCCCCAAACGGGGAGAGCGGCTCTTGTGGTGGATCCGATTTGTCAATTCTGATTTTACCACAGGAGGAGCAGATATGCAAGCAAAACCACTTGCCACAAATCTTGGCGAACAGGCGAACAAAATTGCAGTGTCGGTGCAATCTGGCGACGGTGAAGTATTGGCCTTGTGGGGAATGTGCCGCCGATATGCTATGCAGCAAGCCACACGGTGGCTCAGAGCGTTTGAAGGCAGCGGCGGTGTCGAATTAGACGACCTTAAACAAAGTGCGTTTATCGGGCTTCTAAAAGCCGTGCAGACATGGAAGCCGGAAAGCGGTGCATTCTCCACTTGGTACACCATCCAGCTAAAGGCGGTATTTGTAGAGGCTTACGGGATGAGGACGAAACGAACGCGAGAAGACCCGCTCAATAAATATCATTTATCGCTCGATACGCCACTGGATGAGAACGAAGACGGCAGCTTTACTATCGCCGATGTTCTACCAGATGAAGCGGCAGAAGAAGCCTTTGAGGACGTCGAACAACGGGACTTTCAACAGGCCGTGCAAGCGGCGCTTGCACAACTAACAGATGCGCAGCGCGACGCGATCATCAGCGAGTTTTGGCTTGGTCAAAAGCCTGATGCAAAGGCGCGGCGGGAAGCAATACGAGCCCTGCGGCACCCGCGTATCCGCAAACCGCTGATGGAGTACTACGGGTAAATATGGGCCGCATTGGTGAAAAACGGCCTAAAAAGAGGTGATTATTTGACACATAAACAGACACAGGCGCTTGCCGCTTTGCTCACGCAGCCAACAAAGGAAAAGGCTGCACGGGCGGCGGGCATTGGATTAACGACGCTAAAAAGATATCTTGCTGATCCTGAGTTTCAAGAGGAATATCAAAAGGCGGTAGCTGATTTGATCGAGGATGCGGCGACAGCGGCAAAGCAAAGCCTAAATCCTGCCCTTTCCTGCCTGCGGGAGATCGTAACGCGCAAGGACGTTACAGATGCAAATCGAATCGCGGCGTCCAGAAGTCTGATCGAATACGGCCTAAAGCTGATCGAGACATTCGATATAGTGAAGAAGATTGACGAGTTGGAGAAATGGAGGGAAGAAACCAATGGCAACCATTAAAACACGCCTTGCGGCGCTGCAGAATGACAGGAGTAACGAGCTATGAGCGGTATAAAGTGCAGGGTTGATCGCTTAATACGAGATGCACGGAGAATTGTGTGGAGACCACATATGTTGGTTCTGGCAGGGCATACAGGGGCTTACCAGTTAGACATCCGCGAATGGGATGGGGTACCGGGCAGCGCAAGGGACGGGCTTCACACAAAATCATATACATTCCCTGATAAAACGTCGGCAATGGCCTTTGCAGATGAAATGATGGGTTATTGGAAAGAACGATATTTGCTTGAGCCGTCCGATCTCCTACTGCTCGATTCGACAATTCCGACAGAGGCAGAGCACAAGGCGGCTGTTCAAAAGATGCGCCCTTTGGCACTTGAGGTTATCGCAGAGCACGAGGGCAAAACCTTAGAAGAAAAGCTGCGAGAACTATATGGGAAGGATGCAGATCTTGAGACATTACCTGTTTGAGGAGAAATTCTCAGATGGGACAGAGAAACAGCGTAGTATAAGAAAAACAGCGCAACAGCGCATAAAAAAGAAAGGAAATTTATTATGGATTTTAAGGCTAACATTGAAACTCGCGAGAGCGTAGAGACAAAGGCAAAAGCCGCGTTGGGCTTTGATCTCAGCAGCGCCCTTGACCTTGTAAACCGTACCGATTACTCATCGGTAGAGCAGTATCTTGACGCAGCGGCAAAAGCCGAGCTTGAACGCAACAGCCCTGAATACAGAGCCGCCAGAAAGCGGCTTGAAGCAGAGTATAACGAACGCCTTGCAACGCGCCAGCGCGAAATTGAGGCCGCTGCTTACAAGACCATGCGGCAGAATGTCATCCTTGATAGCGTAGACAAGCGCAATATTGCAGCGGAGGCCGCGGAGCGTGCAAATCGCGATCTTTACGCAAACCGTATTTCTAAAGCTGACCTTGCAGACACCATTAGCCGCTACGAAAGAGAAGCCAGCGAAAAAGCAAAGGACAGCAAGGCAAGCAACGCTCTTTTCAATGCTATGCTGCGCGGGCAGCTGTGAGCAAAAAAGGAGGATATAAAATGAATTACAAAAATCGCATTTATGACACCGTGACCGCTTACATGGCGAAATTATCCGAGTTTGACACCCTCGAAAGAGAACTTGAAGCGCAGGAACGCGCCGAAACCATCAGCCGTGTACACGCCGCCGAACGCCGCGAGGAATGGGAACAGCAGTGCAAGGCTGCATACGAAAACACCATCAATGAGATCGAGCATATCCGCCGTTCCCATACCGAGGCTGTGGACAAGTGGAATGAGCTTTCCGGCGATAAGCTGAGTGCGGACGCGGAGCTTCTGAAAATGGACATCTCTATGGATCAGCGGCAGTTTCAGGCACTTTGCAGCAAGCATAAGGACAACTCGCTCATGCTCCAGCTCCTTTGTGACTACGCAGACCGCCATCCTGACGAGCCGCTTTATGCTGACCGTCCCTGCGACGCGAAGACGCGCAAAGCCGACTTTGACAATTATGCCAGCCGTGCGGTAAATGTGTGCCGTGAGCCGCAGAGCATCCGCGCCGGACTGTTCCTTGAAAACAACAGCGTTCCGGCATCCGTCAGCTACGAGTATTAAGGAGGGAAAAAATATGGCAGAACTGAAATTTGAAACCGGTGTGCAGGAATACACCGTCCACGGCGTTAAGGGCGATGTGATCATTCGATTCAACCCGACGGACGGCGCATTTATCCAGCGTCTTTACAACGCATTTGACACACTGGACAAGAAGCAGGATAAATACGCAGATGAGGTTCAGAAGTGCGGCGACCGCGTTGAGATTTTCAACATCGCCGACCGCCGCGACAAGGAGATGCGCGAGATCATCGACGGTCTTTTTGAAGAGCCGGTATGTGACAGCATCTTTGGCAGCATGAACCTTTATGCGATGGCGGACGGCCTGCATGTATGGACAAATTTCCTGCTTGCGCTGATGGATGAGACAGACAGCGCCTTTGCTCGTGAGCAGAAAGCCACAAATCCGCGCATTCAGAAGTACACGGCAAAGTATCGCCGATGAATTGGGGCTTGCCTACCTCCGTCGAGATCGGCGGAGAGAGCTATGAGATCCGCACGGACTTTCGCGTTATCCTCGATATCTTCGTAATGCTGAGTGATCCTGATTTGAGCGGCACTGACCGCGCAGAGGGCATCTTGCAGATGTTCTATGTCTCGCCTGAGGATATCCCGCCGCAGCATTTGCAGGAAGCTGTAGACCGTTTTACATGGTTCCAGAACGGCGGCAAAGAGCAGGATAAGAAGAAATCGCCGAAGTTGGTCGATTGGGAGCAGGATTATCCTTTGATTCTCCCTCCCATCAACCGAGTATTCGGACAAGATATCCGCGGAATCCCTTATGATGCGGAGACCAACACCGGGGGCGTCCATTGGTGGACGTTCCTCGGTGCGTATAACGATCTCGGGGACTGCACCTTTGCGCAGGTCGTGCGCATCAGAGACAAAAAAGCACGAGGAAAGACGCTCGAAAAGGACGAACGCGAATGGTACCGCCGCAACAGCGACCTCGTGAACATAAAAAATAAGCTCAGCCAGGAAGAAGAGACCACCATTTCGACTTGGTTAAAATTGGGGAAGGAGTGATTAAATGGCGAATGCTGACGGCAGTGTGATTTTCTCTTGTGATTTGGATTCGACCAAAGCACAAAAGAAACTGAGTAAGCTGCGTGACGAGATATCCGAACTGAACAGCAAGCTTGAAAAGGAAACGGGCAATAAGATGAACCTTGAAAAGCAGCTTGACGCCGCATCTCAGGCAGCGAAAGCTACGGAGGAACGCGTGAAGATGCTGCGAAAGGAAGTCGAACGGCTGAACGACCGCGAATGGATCCAAAAACAGGGATTTACACAGAACGAGTATCAGACGCAAGTGCTCGACCGCCGCGCCGCTGCGGAGGCGGAGCTCAAACAGCTGGAAGCGCTTTTGCACACGCAGACGAAGGAGGTCAAAACGCTTTCGGCTGCTTACGAAGAGACGACCGCCAACATCGACAGCATGACGGTAAAGCTCGACAAAGCAAAGGTCGCTGCCAGTGAGATGATTGCTAATACGGAGCAGGAACGCAAGGAGCGCGAGGCGGAGAATTCCGCGCTTGCCAAAGCGGGCCAGTATGCCGCGCGTTTCAGAGATCAGGTCAAGAGTTTAGCGCGCTCTATGCTTGTATTCTCAGTCATCACGGCGGCGCTCATGGCGCTGCGCAAGCAGATCAAGGCGGCTATTGCGACCAGCGCAGAGGCATCCGACGCTTTTGCCCGCCTCAAAGGTGCGCTGCTGACGCTGGCCGCGCCTTTGATGGACGTACTCATTCCGGCGCTGACGTGGCTAATGAATCTGCTTGCGGCCATTGTGTCGGAGATCGTGACGATCATTTCGATTCTGAGCGGTAAGTCAAAGAAGAGCATGGAGGCATCGGGCAAAAACCTCTACAAAGAGGCTGCCGCCATTGACGCGACCGGCAAGGCGGCAAAGGAAGCGACAGACGCGCTCGCGGCGTTCGATGAGATCAACAAACTCAGCACGACAACGTCCGTTGGCGGCGGTGGCGGCGGAGCATCCGCCATTGCGCCGGACTTTGATTTTGACGAAGGGCCCATGATGGAAAAGCTCGACAAGGTGTTCCAGAAGATCAATGATATCTTTAAGACCATCCGCGCGGGGCTTGAGATCGTCGTGGATGACCTAAAATGGAGCTTTGACAAGAAAGTTATCCCCAAGAGCAAGGCAACATGGCTGACCGTTTTAACGGCGCTGCTCGGTGCAACACTCGGCGCGGCGTTCGGCGGCATCACGGGCGGCGTCATCGTTTTATCCCTCGGCGTGTTGCTGGGGCTGTACCTTGTGGGCCTTGACCCCGAAACATGGAAAACCGAGATGGACGCAGAGGATGCGTGGATCGTGGTCATCACGGCTTTGCTCGGTGCGCTGCTCGGCAGTGTGTTTCTTGGCATCACCGGCGGCGTGGCCGGTTTCAGCCTGGGTGCGATCCTCGGCCTCTATCTCACCGGCTTTGCAGAGGGGGACGAGGAACACGGCAGCAAATCGCAGCTTCTTTCCGAGTTGATTGTCGTGCTGTGCGCGCTGCTTGGTGCAGTCATCGGTTCTATCGTGACGCCGGGCGTCGGTACAGTCGTCGGTATGGGATTAGGCCTGATTCTCGGACTGAGCATTTACAGCGTCCGCAAAGACCCGAAGAAGGGCACGCAGCGGCTTGTCAGCATCGGGCGCAGCGTACTTCTTGGACTACTGGCCGGTGTTCTCGGCGTTGGCCTTGCGGCGCTGGGCATCGTCAGCGCCGGTACGGCGTTCATCATCTCGGCGGCGATTGGCCTTGCGCTCAAATTCTTCGTTGATAGTGTGGACGATTCCAAAGTCAGAAAAGCAACGTCCGGTTTTACCGGTACGCGCGTATCAACAAAGGCACCGGCACGCAGCCGTCGCGTGGCGGCGCAGAGCTTAGACGGCAATGCGCCTGTGTACAACGATATCCCAGCGCTTGCGAGTGGTGCGGTCATCCCGCCGAACCGAAAGTTTCTTGCCGTGCTGGGCGACCAGAAGAGCGGAACGAACGTCGAAGCGCCGCTTTCGACCATCAAGCAGGCCGTTATGGAGGCGATGGCACAGGGCAGCCGCGAGCCCATCAATGTGAACCTCGTTGTGGATGGTAAGATGCTTGCCCGCGTGGTCGTTCCCAACATCAACAACATGACGCGCGCAGCCGGTAAGCCCGTGCTGCTGTACTAACGGGAAAGGAGACTGCAAATGTTTATCCTCGGCTATGATGTCGTGCTCGAGCGACTGGAACGAGTGATCCATCAGCTCGTGGAGTTGCAGACGGCGGAGTAAAGGGCGGCTTCAAAACAAGAAGGTGTTGCAGCCCCCCCTGCTGGCTTGTAAGACGCACGGTAACACTGCGAGAATACAATAAGCACCGGAAAAGCAAAAGCCCACAGGAGTGTTCCTGTGGGCTTTCTGCGTTACACGAGAGGATCTATCGGCAAACGGTTGACCGTTAAGCATTTGACAACAGTCTGTTTGCAGTCAGATAAAGGACAAGTGAAACAGCTTTCGCTGTACTCACACACTGCATTCTTTGCTACTCTTCGGCGGACTCTACGGGCTACTGTACACTTTGGCGCGCATACATGGGAAAGCGGCGTGTTGATCAGATCATGCGCTCGAATGCATTCATCTGTGCTCATTCGGGAGCACCTTCTTTCCGAAAAGCTCGCGTTCGCGCTCGACGGTCATAGTTGAGCCAATGAGCAGAACCTTTCCGACCGGCGTTTGCACGACGGGATAGAATCTATCGTTATCGTTCATAGCGTGACCTCCATGCTCTGCATCAGCTCTTTGACGGATACGCCGGACAGATCGGCGACGAAGGAAAAGCGCGTGCCGCGTTGACGGTAAGCAGCCCCGCAGCACGGGCAAATATGCACCGTGGCTGCGCTCATCAGCGGCGTGGTGCAGCGGGCACAGTATAGGAGCTTCATGCGGACACCTCCTTGTTCGCGATTGCGGCGTTCAGAATGGCAATAGCTGCATCGTTATCAAGATCGCGGGCTTTCTTTACTGCCTCATGGCATCCTGCTTCTATGGCGGCGTCAAATGCCCGTTCCGCTTCTGCGGTTTTCAGAATACGAGTTGCGCGTTCAGTAAAGTTCTGCAAACATAATTCCTCATAGCGTCCCATCGCAAAGTTATATTCGCTGATTGCACCATAAAGCAAATTATGAATTGCACGGATATCATTTCCTATATCCTCGGCTTCTTCTGCGCTAATAACCGTTTGCTTACTCATGCCAAAATTATCATCCCACAAGCGATAAAGCATCTTGCTTGCGGTATCAATGTCGAGCATGCTTGGATCAACGATCTTTGCAATCGTCAGGCGTTCAGCTCTGGTGGTGTCAAGATAGTCACTCATTTTTGCTGCCCTCCTTTACCTGTTCGGCGATTGCATCAAAGGCGGTTGTCATTCCTCTGATAAAACCGATGCAATACGCTTCGCTGATAAACCATGTGATCTTATCAACTATGTTCCATTCGTCAAGAGCATTTGGAGTTCCCTCTGCTGCCGCCATGCGGTCGGTGCGCTCTTTAATCTCTCTCATCAGATCAAGCGCTTCTTCTTGCTGCATTGTTCCTTTCACCGTGTCATAAATCTCGGAAAGTTCATCATCGGTCGGTACTTCGATAGAAACAGCACCATCAAATTCAATTTTCATATTTTCCTCCTTGTTTTCTCGGCGGGAGGTCGGTATAATACCGATACCGGCCTCCCTGTGGTGGTTGGTTGCTCTCTGCATCTGACTTTGGTCGGCGGTGATGCAGAGGGCTTTTTCTTATGCTCGGATCAGGTTCACTGTCTTGCATAGTTGTATTATAGCATATAGATAGCTATATGCAAGATGGCATTTAGCATAAAGATATCGGTATATGCTTGTGCTATTTGCATATAGATATCTAACGCAATAAAATGTATAATAAACTAACAAGGAGGTGTTGCTATTGGGCGGAAAAAATAGCTACGAAAGCATTAAGCGTTACGAAGATAAGGCCTATGATAAGGTGCTTGTTCGTTTTCCGAAGGGTAAGAAAGATATTGTCAAAGCCCACGCAGAAGCCCACAGCGAGAGCGTAAACAGCTTTATCAACCGAGCTATAGACGAAGCCATAGAGCGCGACGAAAGCGCTCCTGCAGCCTCTGATGGGCAAGGAGAGGGATAAAAGAAGAGCGGAGGGTGATTCCTCCGCTCTTGCTGCATATATTGCGAAATGTCTTAAAGGTCGGATTTGAAATCCGACCTTTCGGTGCATTGAGGGCCTCATCTGAAATGAGACCCTTGCGACTGTCCAGATCAGGCGGTCACTGCGTCGATTTGAAATCCGAGCAGTGAAGCTCGCCTCGATTTGAGATCAAGGCGACAATTAGCTAAGAGTTTTTTGCGACTTGCTGATCTCTTGCGTGCAACTTATGCGGGTACTACTCATATAGATGGACATAGTATATAGGTAAATTTTGCATTAGAAATGGGAGCAGTACGACCATCTAGATTGTGCGACCATTGCGCCGATTTGAAATCCGGGGAGTGAGGTTTGCTTCGATTTGAAATTGAGATGATAACAATAATTGTTCAACTTGCTATTGACGAGAAAAAAGACGGAAGGTATAATAAAAAAAACTTGACATTCACACAATTCCTTTTATACTATTTCTTTCCGCTTTAGAACCGTTTTTGAATTTATATCGTAGAGTTGCGACTTGCATAGGGTGTGTCTATATGGGGCAGATTTGTATTATCGGATATCACGGAACAGGGCAATCGTGCGCAGATTTGATTTTAGAGGAAAAACATTTTCGCGAAAGTGCATCAAAAAAAGAATGGTTAGGGTCGGGGGTATATTTTTTCGAGGACAAAAATCATGCTATAGGTTGGGCAAATGTTCGTTCCCAGAAATGCGGAGAAAAATATGCCGTTGTGATAGCGGCTGACATACAGTGCCAATCAAACGAGATATTTGATTTGGATATTCCTAGTAATGTTTTACGGATTGAACGATGTTTTATGCAAGCAATGGAGAACGGAGAATTTGGAAAAGGGGCTCCGCAATTCAAAACAATGGAAGAATTAAGATGTTTTTCAACCGATTTTTACAAGGCATTGCATCCGGAAATTAAGATGATTGCCTATACATTTGATAGTACGCAGCGTGTTAAGGCAGGATTTCCAATCAAACAAAGACAGTTGTGTGTTAATGATCAGAGTATAATAAGTAATATTAGAAGGACATATATTAGTGAGACTGGAAGAGGAGGTTACTATCGTGGATAAATCGAGTATTGCACGAATGATATGTGAAAGATACGGGATTGAATGGGACGAGAACCAGAGCATATCCCATATTGGGGAAAAAGCAGTTGCTCAGGGAATGATTAGCGCTGCATTGGGGCAGAATTGTTTGGACTCTTATGACTATACTGTTGAAATGCGTACTATGGATAGGAGACTTTTCCCTGAGTATAATATGAAGAAAATGGCGGCGCTTGTAGCATAGAAAAGTATGCATATCTGAAATGGGAGCGTAATATGGATAATTCTTGCGTATTAAGATTAGATCAAATAGTATTTGATGAAATATCTTTTAAGAGAGAAAATTTCAAGTTGCAGACAGAGCTGAAACTTGAATTTAATTTCAATTTTGAGAATGGAGAAGACGGCAATTTTGTTACTTGCATTCGAGTAGTAGGGACTAAAGAGGACGAATATCAGTTCGTTGTGAGAGCGTCTGGATACTTTAATGTTGGTGAAAATGTTGAGGGCAGGACCACAATAATTCGACAAAATGCCGTTGCGATTGTATTTCCTTACATTAGAAGTCAAATAACATTGTTGACTGCCCAACCCGGGATGGATCCTATCGTTTTACAACCGTTTAACATTGCTCAAATGGTAGAAGATGCAATGAAAAAAGAGAAAAGATAATGTACAGAGAAGCGGTTTAAAAGAAACCCCAAAAGAGGGGAAAACTGGCTCTTTTTGACCCCTAAGTTTACCCCAAACAGCTTTTACAAGGCTTTACAGCATTTTACGCCAAAACCCGGAAAGCCTTGAAAACACAGGGATTTCTTTACGCGCATTTACAGCATTTTACACCTGCTTGCGAATTCAAATCCTCTCTTCCGCGCCAAGTAAAAACCTTGAAGCCATAACGGTTTCAAGGTTTTTCTTGTTTTTGGTAAAAACGTTTTTGCTTCGGTTTGGAATAGTTCCTTCCGTGGGCTACATTGTGGGCGACATAGTAGTTTACTTCACCGATCTTGTTCTACAGTTGACGCTATTGTTTATAATTTTATCCTGGGCAGAAGATAGCAGCTCGTCCCACGAAATAGGCTCTGTAGAATATCGGTAATGGTTACTGCATGTCCAAAACACTTTAGCCTTTGGTTGACCTCTTGCATAAAACGCTTTTGATTTTCCGGCGAGAGGCGGCTAAAGTCCTTTTGGAGTGCCAATCCTGATTTAGAAAGTTTTGCCATAAATTTCTCATATTGTCCTTGATCTGCAGTTATGTGACACCTCCGTATTTCTTTAGTGTGTTCTGCGCTCCCATAAAATCATAGCACGCCTTCTATGGACTGGAAAGGCAGTATCGAATTTACAAACAAGTTCTGAACGAAAAGACAGCATTTCTTCTCGACGATTTTCCATTTTTCTGTTACATTACGGTTATCAAAACTTACGGAGAAAGACTATGACGAAAATCTTATTTATCTGCTTGGGCAATATCTGCCGCAGCCCGATGGCGGAATTTGTGATGAAGGACCTGGTCGAAAAGGCAGGACTTGCCGACGAATTTCAGATCGATTCCGCGGCGACGTGCCGTGATGAGATCGGCAATCCCGTCTATCCGCCCGCGCGGCGCAAGCTCGCCGAGCACGGCATTTCCTGCGAGGGACACGCTGCGCGCCAGCTCACGGCGCAGGACTACGAGGAGTACGATCTGCTCATCGGCATGGAGGGCGCGAACCTCAAAAACATGCAGCGTATCTGCGGCGGTGATCCGGCGGGGAAGATGCACCGGCTGCTCGACTACACCGACCGCCCGGGCGACGTCGCCGACCCGTGGTATACAGGCAATTTTGAAGCGACGTGGCGGGATGTCTCAGAGGGCTGCAAGTGCCTTTTGGCAGAGATCGAAAAAAGCGGGATTTGATGGCATTTCAAGACGGGAGGCAGACGATGAGCGAGATCAAGATTCATGTTTTCCACATCGGCAAGGTGTGCGTCGCGCCGGAGCTGCCGTTCGGCGGTGAGCATTACAGCGCGCTCAAGGCGTCTGGCGTGCTGGATAGAAAGTCGAAACGGCTCTGGCTGCCGGTTTCGGCCTATCTCATCGAGTGCGCGCACGGGAACGTTCTGTTCGACTGCGGCTGACACCGCGATATGAGCCCGCACGGCGTCTTTGAGCGCAGGGCGCAGATCCGCTCGCTCGGCTCGCTGCCGCTGTATTTTACGAATCAGGTTGTTGTCGAAAGCAGTGCGGCCATCGACGAGCAGCTCGCGGCGCGGGGCATCGCGCCTGTCGATTGGGACGCGGTGCTGCTCTCGCATCTTGACTGCGACCATGCGAACGGCCTCAAGCTGGTCGCGGACGCGAAGAAAATTCTCGTTTTGAAGGACGAACTGTGCTTCGCGGAGAACGGCTCACCCGTCAACCGCATCAGCTACAATGCGGACTGGTGGCGCGGCACGAAGATGCAGACCTTCGACTGGAATGGCCTTATGGGCCCCGCAGGCCGGCCTTACGATGTGTTCGGCGACGGGATGCTCGTGATGGTCAACATTCCGGGCCATTCCAAGGGCCTGTGCGCGCTCAGGATCACGGGGGAGGACGGGAGGTTGCGCCGACGGCGGCTACGCGAAAAAATCGTGGGAGCAGATGCCGCTCTCCGGTATTGCCGACGACCGCGCGGCGCAGAAAAAGTCGCTCGCGTGGATCAGGGCACAGAGTCGGGAGCGGAACTGCGTTGCGTGCATCGCCAACCACGATTTCGATGTCAAACCGGGCGCGATTACATTATAAAAGAGTGAACAGGCAGCGCCAGCGGCGCTGCCTGTTACTCATTTCAGGGCTTAATAATTTCTACCGTGGATGTTCGGAATTTGTTAAGAATTTTCACAGTGGAATCACAAGGTTTGCATGATATAACTTTTCCCACAGGCGGGAAAGAAACCAAAATGGGCCGGAGCTTCCGGCAATGGAGGAACATATTATGCAGACTGTCATCACGATCAACGCCGTCATCATGGCGCTATTTTTCGTATGCTATTCCTATCAATTCTTCTATGTGGCGGTGGCGCTGCTGAAGCGGAAAAAATTCACCTGCCGCAATGAAAACCACCGCATTGCCGTCCTCATCGCCGCGCGCAACGAGGAAAACGTCATCGGCCAGCTGCTCGACAGCATCCACGCGCAGAAGAACTATCCGATGGACCACGTGGACATCTACGTCGGCGCGGACAACTGCACGGATGACACGGCCCGCGTGGCGCGCGAGCACGGCGCGATCGTCTTTGAGCGCCACGATACGGTGCATGTCGGCAAGGGCTATGTGCTCAATGAAATGCTCAAGCGCATCAAGCGCCCGGGCCGCAAGCACTACGATGCCTATCTCGTGCTGGACGCCGACAATATCCTCGACCCGAACTTCATCTCCGAGATCGAGAAGGTCTACTCCGGCGGCTATGAGATCGTGACGTGCTACCGCAACTCCAAAAACTACGGCGACAACTGGATCTCCGCGGGCTATGCGCTGTGGTTCCTGCGCGAGGCGCAGTATCTCAATAACGCGCGCATGCGCCTTGGAAGCAGCTGCGCCGTGTCCGGCACAGGCTTTCTGTTTTCCGACGGTGTGCTGGAAGCGTGCGGCGGCTGGAACTTCTTCCTGCTGACCGAGGACATCGAGTTTACCATTGACAACGTCGTCCGTGGGCAAAAGGTCGGCTACGCGGCGGGCGCGGTGCTCTATGACGAGCAGCCCACGAGCTTTGCCCAGTCCTGGCGCCAGCGCATGCGCTGGTCGAAGGGCTACCTGCAGGTGTTCCGCAAGTACGCCTCCGAGCTCTTCTCCGGCATTGCGCGCGGCAGCTTTTCCTGCTATGACATGACCATGAACATCATGCCCGCGGCGGTGCTCACGGGTGTGAGCGTGGTCGTGAACATCGGCGCGGCGATCGCGAACGCGACGTCAGGCGGTTCGATGGCGGTGCTGGCGGTCTCCGTGCTGCAAACGCTGATGAGCCTGTACTTAACGCTCTTTGTGCTCGGCGCGATCACGACCGTGACGGAGTGGAAGAATATCCGCTGCGCGGCGTGGAAAAAGGCGTTCTACGCCTTCACGTTCCCGCTCTTCATGCTCACCTACGTGCCGATCTGCATTGTGTCGCTCTTTACGAAGGTCGAGTGGAAGCCAATCTGCCACACCAGAGTGATGACGCTTGAGCAGATCGAAGAGCCCGGCCTGCGCGCATCGTAAAAAGCGATTTTCCATAAAAGGGGAGAGGGTGAAAACCCTCTCCTCGTTTTTTATTATTACCGCTTGTCGCCGGGCTTAAAAATGAGCGCCATCAGCACAGCAAAGACGACCGCTGCGGCGATGCCGCCCGCCGTGGCGCTGAGGCCGCCGGTCATCACGCCGAGCCACCCCTGCTCTTGAACGGCTTTTTCCACGCCCTTGGCGAGCGAGTAGCCAAAGCCGAGCAGCGGCACGGTCGCGCCCGCGCCGCCCCATTTGACGATGGGCTCGTAGACGCCGATGGCCGTCAGTAAAACGCCGCAGACGACATAGCCCGTCAGGATACGCGCGGGCGTGAGGGGCGTTTTGTCGATGAGGATCTGTCCGATGGCGCAGAGGATGCCGCCGCAGAGAAAGGCGTTCAGATAATCCACCGCTTATCCCTCCTTGTGATTCGAGAATACGACCGCGTGGCAGATGCCGGGGATGCTCTCGCCCTGAAATGTCGTCGTGGGGGAGAGCAGCGCGCCCGTCGGCGCGAAGATGATGCGGTTCCATTTGCCCTCGCGCATCCCGCGCAGCAGATACCCGCACAAAACGCTTGCCGAGCAGCCGCAACCGCTGCCGCCGCAGTGCATGTCCTGCGATTCGATGTCGTAGAGCAGAAGCCCGCAGTCGGTGTAGCGCTCACCGAGAGGGAGCCCATCGCGCGCGAAAAAGTCCGAGACGATCCGATGCCCGAGCCTGCCGAGGTCGCCCGTCACGATGAGGTCATAGTCTTCGGGTTTTGTCCTCGTGTCGCGAAAGAGCGCGCACAGCGTGTCATAGGCGGCGGGGGCCATCGCCGCGCCCATGTTGTTTGCGTCGGTGACGCCCTTGTCGACGATTTTCCCGGTTGTCACGTGTGTGATATAGGGCCCCTCGCCCTCGCACGCGAGGAGGCAGCAACCGCTGCCTGTGGCCGTCCACTGCGCGGTCGGCGTGCGCTGCGAGCCGTAGGGCACCGGCATGCGGTACTGCCGCTCAGCGGTGCAGAAGTGCGAGGAGGTCAGCGCCGCGGCGCAAGAGGCATACCCGCCGTCGAGCATCAATGCGGCGAGCGACAGGCTCTCGCCCATCGTGGAGCACGCACCGTAGAGTCCATAGAATGGGATGCGGCTCTCTCGCAGAGCGAACGACGAGCCGACGCACTGGTTCAAAAGATCACCCGCAAAGATGAGGTCAAGGTCACTCACCTTGAGCCCCACCTTTTCCAGCGCGCGGGAGAGCGCGTGACGCTGCATGGTACTCTCACCCTTTTCCCAGGTCTTCTCGCCGAAGAAGTGATCCTCGCTCAATTCGTCAAAGTATTCGCGCAGCGGGCCTTCACCCTCGAACCGCCCGCCGACGGCGGCGAACGAGAGGACGGAGGGACATGTGCGCAGGCGGCGCGTCTGCGCGCCGACGGTTTTTTGCTCCATCACGCTCTTCCTTTCCGATGGATTTAGGGGAATCGTTCAAAAGTGGCATTAGTTTCTGCCGTTTTTCCAAGAATATGAGTACTTGACGCATATTGCGCAAGATGTTATGATAAAAATACATTGAGATAGGAGGATTTTTCCGTGAAGCATGTGATTTCTACGACCACTGCCCCCGGCGCCGTCGGCCCCTACTCCCAGGCGATCGAAGCAAACGGTTTTGTATTTGTCTCCGGCCAGCTTCCGCTGGACCCGGCGACCGGCGCATTTGTTCCCGGCGGCACGTCCGAGCAGGCGGAGCAGAGCATCAAGAATCTGCTCGCGGTGCTCGAGGCGGCTGGCTGCAAGGCTGAGGACGTTGTCAAGACGACCGTGTTTATGATCGATATCGGCGATTTCGGCGTTGTCAACGAGGTGTACGGCAAGTATTTCTCCGGCGAGTGCCCCGCGCGCTGTGCGATGCAGGCGGCCGCCCTGCCCAAGGGCGCGCTGGTCGAGATCGAGGCCATCGCGGTCAAGCCGTAAAGCGCGAAAACCAAAAAGAAAGGGGAGAAACAGCGGGTTTCTCCCTTTCTTTTTGCGCACGGACGCAGTATAATATTCAAATTACCATATGATATTTTACTTTCCGGGAGGAAATGGAATGAAAGAAGAAATGCGTACCATCGGCTATCTCTGCCCCGCGTGCCACAAGCGCGTCATCCAGCAGAGAAGCGTGTTTGCCCTGAGCGCCTCGGGTGCGGTCGTGAGCTGTGAGTGCGGCGAGTCAAGCCTGACCATTGAGGCGGAGGAAAATAAATTTCGCCTGAGTGTGCCGTGCGGCGTGTGCGGTGAGGAGCATCTGGCGGAGTGCAGCGCCGACAAGCTCCTGCACGGGCGCGGCATCGGCCTTGCCTGCCCCGATACGAAAATGCTCTGCTGCTTTATCGGCGAGGACTACGCCGTCGAGCACGAGATGGAGCAGCTCTCGCTCGCGGCGGCCAAGGAGCGCGAGCAGGGCGACGACCCC
>QWCN01002933.1_pt1 | contig 21115 bp, 26 predicted proteins | sample 1972711 | NCBI WGS metagenome assembly QWCN01 (sample SAMN09866707, study PRJNA288562) | Human gut metagenome isolate term1_stool, whole genome shotgun sequencing... | isolation source: gut | host: Homo sapiens | place: USA: California
TCAGCAGCTAAGTCTTCTTGTAAGTTTGCAATTACATCACCTTTACATGCTAAACATGTTGCATCAAATGGTACACCTGCTGCAGATTGTGGATATATATCTACACCATGTGGTGTGTATGTGTAAGCTATCCAAATATAAAAAATAATTTATAACTACTCTATTGTACCAAGAGTTTATAAATAATTGATTTTATATTATAGAGATATGCAGTACCTCTTTAAAAGTGCTAGGTGTAGCGAGCCGACGCTATAAAATATGCTCGTATAAGTATAAACGGTCTATTTATATAAAGTGCGTGAGTGAGATTTTACAACCATAGACTCACAATAATAAAAGAGTTCTTGGGAGGCAAAGCTTGGAGATGGATTTATAATTGTAAAAAGTGTGGACAAGTATGCATAAAGATATTTAAATATATCAGCAATTATATTAGCAGAAATGCTATTTACTAGACTACCTTTAGAAACGGAGCGATAACTGACGGTTTCTTATTTTAGGTGTAATAATCTTAATTTAACTATTGGGATTATTGCACCTATTTGCTCAAAGCTCCTCCCTCTGGTTTCTTATTAAAAAGATGAAAGGATTTGATTGATTATGAAAATAGATTATATAAAAGTTGGAGATTATTACTTGCCTAATTTAGTTTTATCTCCTGAAGCAACTAATTATCCAATTGGAAAATATAGCAGACTAAAATTAAATTATCTAAAAAACAATAGAAAATCTGAATATACAATTATGTTTATGAATGGCACTTTAAATAGATACTTATATGAAATAGATATTGCATGTAAAAATAGAATTAATGTAATTATTTCTCAGTTAGTAAAACAAGAAAATATAACTGAAGATTTAAAAATAAATAATCAATTAGAATGGATTGGTAAAATGAATTCTATTAAAAATCGTGCAGAAGAAATTATATTTAATGAGCTAATTTATGTATAATAATTTGCAATTATTATTGCAATAAAATATTTAATTTTAGGAGAGATTTCAAACGAAATTTCTTCTTTTTTGTGCTTATTTTATTCAAAATTTATCTTAATTTTAAGAAAATTTATAAAATGAAATATTTAAAGCAAGCGACGCATTTTTACTCCCGTATAAATACCGCTTGTCATTTTTAGCAAAATGAATTTATGGGGATAATTTTTCCCCAACCCCCATTAAAAAAATTGAAAGGAGAAATAAAATTTATGAGAGAAAGAACAATAAAAAACAATTTTGGGTTAGCCAAAATGAAGATTATTTATTAAAAGCAAAATCTAAGAAAGCAGGTTTAACTGAAGCTGAATTTTTAAGAAGCTGTATCAAAGGATACAAAATTAAAGAACAACCTACAAAGGAAATTAGAGAATTTATAAAACAAGTTGCAGGAATTGCAAATAATATAAATCAAATTGCTATTAAAGTAAATATTAATAAATATGCTGCAGTCGATGAAGTTAAAGATATAAAAAATACAATTGATAATTTTATCATAGATTTTCAAAAGAAAGTTTATTCGAGAGGAGATGATTTTAATGGCGATAATAAAAATTAAAAACATAAAAAGTAATCTTCAAAGAGTTATTGATTATGGAAAAAATGGAGACAAAACTGAAAATGGTATTTTAGTATCTAGTATAAATTGTGCTGTTCCAACTGCATATCAAGAAATGGCATTAACTAAAAAATTTTTTCATAAAGAAGATAAAATTTTAGGCTACCATATAATACAATCTTTTAATGGACATGAATTACAACCAGAAATAGCAAATCAACTTGGTAAAAAACTAGCAAGAGAAATGTGGGGCGATAAATATCAAGTAGTTATTTGTACTCATATAAATAAAAAGAATGTTCACAATCACATAGTACTAAATTCCGTTTCTTTTGTAGATGGCAAGAAATATCATAATGGTAATGAAGATATTGCATTTGTAAAACAAATTTCTGATAGGTTATGTCTTGAAAATGGATTAAGAATAATAACTACACCTCGAGCTGAAAAAGAAAAAGAATTCAGACAAAATCACATTGATTATTTTAACCGTAGAAACGAAAAAATGAAGAAAATAATAACTGATATCGATGATGCGATAAAATCTGTCAAAAAGTATTCTGATTTCAAATTAGTTTTAAAAGCAAACGGTTATGAAAACATTAAAGATGGTGGTAAATATTTCTCTTTAAAAACACCATACTTCCAAAGGAACGTAAGAATTGACAGAGCATTTGGAGAAAAATATTCTGTACAAGGTATTAAGGAAAGGATTTATCTTCCAAAGGAAAATAATTATTTAGTACCTTTTGCAAATTACGAAAAAAAATATTATAAAAAAGTATATACAGGACCCAAAATTGATAAAGAAAAATATAAATGGAATATTTTTTATAGATGGTATATTCAAGCTTTGTTTTGGCTTGGAATACTACCTGCAAAAGTAATTGTACAAGAAGTTACTGTTCAAGATTATAAAGCAAGAAATAAAACTAAAATGGTATTTGAAGAATTAAGTTTTATAAATCAAAGTCATTCTAAATCTATTGAAGATATTAAAACTCATAAAAAGGAAATAGAAGAAAAATTGCCTATATTAAAAGGAGAACGTGAAAATTTATGGATAAAACATAAAAAAGCAAATTCACTGGAAGATAAATCTTTTATTTTAGAAAGAATTAATTTGCTTTCTGATGAAATAAGCACTTTATACGGACAAAGAAATGCTTGTAATAGAATTATTTCAACTTATAATAAAATTTATGAAGAATTACAGAAAGAAAAAGACTTTAAAGAAAATTTGGCAAAATCAATGTTAAAATCTAAAAAGGAACGCAATGTAAAATGAAGTCGAAGAATTTAATCTTCGGCTTTCATTTTATTATTTTTATAACATCTATGCTACAAATTTCATTTTTTTCTACTGCTGTAATTGCACTAGTAATCCAATCATAAGCTCGTAATTCATCATACATTTGCATAATTTGTTCATACGAAAACCATTTAACATCTAATATTTCCTCTGTATTAAATCTAATTTCTCCCTCAAGTCTATCTGTACTAAATATTATACTAATCCATTCATTATCTTCTAAAACTCGATTACCAATTTGTGCTATTCCAGTTAATTTAACATTATAACCACATTCTTCAAAAATTTCTCTTTTAGCACCTTCAAAGATAGATTCATTTGGATCTAAATGACCTGCAGGAATATTCCATTTGCCTCTACAACTTTCTTTAGCTTCTTGTACTAATAAATATTTACCATCTTTTTCTATTACACCACCAACAATTATTGTTCCCATTAAATTTCAACCTCTTTCTAAATTATTATATATAAAATTTTAACAAATATTGATTATTTCTAAATCATCAGGTACTAAAATATTATTATCAAAATATCTTTTCGCTTCATTTATGTATAATTCTTTTCTATTGCTCAAATGTGTATCTTCTGTATGGAAAAGAATTAAATTTTTTATGTTTCTATTATTCATATTTTTACACACAGACATCACTGTCGAATGTTTCTTCTCATACGGTTTAAATATGTCCTGTTCCTTATCTAAACAAAAAGCCTCATGCATAACATAACCAGCATTATCTACTTTATAATATAACTCTGGATTTAATGTTTCATCACCTAAAAATACAAGTCTTTCATTGTTATCTAGTATAGTTTCTATTCCAAATAATTTATTTTTACTTGCCTTTACATCAAAAAATGTATATTCTCTATTTGCAATTTTTAATTTATCTCCATCGTTAAGAATAATTATATTAGCATATTCATCAATTAATTTTACATTAACATCTGGAAATAAATGAGGATAAATCGCTTTTATTGCATTAGCAACTTCATCATTACAATATATATTTAATTTTCCTATATATTTATCTTTCTTATACATTCCAGTAATTCTTTTCATTAACCAAAATAAACCCAAAATATGGTCCGTATGACTATGAGAAATAAATATGTCATGTATTTCATTTACTCCTATATTTAATTGTTTTAATTGTTTAACTACATCTGCACTCCCCCCAGTATCAATCATAAAATATTTATCATCATTTTGAAATAAAAAACATGTTTCATAACATTCGTGAACAAAGCCACATCCTGTTCCTAACATTAAAATTCTTTGCATTGTTATTCCTCCTCTAAATATCTAACTTTTTTTCCTTTTTTCAAAGCATACTCTATTTCTGACTTGGTGCTTTCTCCAATATATCCATCTACATTTATTACTAAAATTTCGTCTGACATATCTATTTTTTGTTTGTGCATTTTATCTAACATTTTTTTAGTATTAGAAGTTATTTTGTCCTTTTTTATTGTAGTAAAAAAATTAGGAGTAAGCACAATATTACCGTCTAAAGCCAGTTCTTCCTGTATTTTTAAAAAATCTTCTTTAAATTTTATTGAGCCACATAAAGTAATAACCTTGCATCTATTTGAGATATAATCTTGTTCTCTTAATTTATATTTTTCAATATTTTCTTTTGTCGCAAATCCATCTTCATTTACAACTTTTTCTATAAAATTTATTCCATCTAAATGGTCACATTCGTGTTGAACTAATCTTGCATAAAATCCATGTAATTCCTTTGTGATTTTTTTACCATTTTCATTATAATAAGTAAGTTCAATATCTTTGAATCTTCTTACCTTTCCACGAATAATTGGAATACTCATACATCCTTCAAATTGAATATCGGTTTCATCAGATAATTTTCTCCAGGTTGGATTAATCATCGGTGTTATTGGAATTTCTTCAGCATCATTATATTTAATATTTTCTTTTTTGGCTCCAACAACAATTATTCTTTTATTAATACCAATTTGTGGTGCAGCAATTCCTAGCCCTGTACCATATTCTAATGTTGATTTTAGATCTTCAATAGTTTCTAATATTTCTTTAGTAATGTTTTTAATATCTATTTCTTCTGATATATTCTTTAAAACAGAATCTCCTATTTCTCTAATTTTTAATACTTTTCCCATAATTCAATCATCCTTTTTTTAAAATTCACTTTCTTTACTTTTAAAGAACTCATAAAAATATCTTACATTTTCAAGTTCGCTCCATCTTTGAACTTTGTAGTCTTCAGTATCTAAATTATATATTTTTGCATTTAAAATACCTAGCATAAATGGAGAATGTGTTGCAATTATAAATTGAACACCTAAAAGTCTTGCCATTTCATTTATTTTTGTAGCAAGTTCAACTTGATTTTGAGGAGAGAGTGATACCTCTGGTTCATCTAATAGATATAAATTATCTGGCTGAATTGTATCTTCTAAAATCTGCATTGTTGTTTCTCCATTTGAATATTTGTCTTGTGCAAATTCAAATCTTCCAATTTGTTTTTGTCCTTCTTTAGAATTTAAGAAATCTTTTGCATTTTTTAATCCTCGTTCTCTTGCTAAATTACTTTCCACGCTTTCTTGTAAAACTGCATCTTGCTGTAATTTTCTTATTTCGTATAATATTTCTTCACTTTTTATGTATCTACTTCCACTAGGCAATGTTTTTACGGTCATACCCAATTCGTTTATTCCTAAAGTATATGTACAATTTTCTGCAAATTCTTCAAAATATGGTTGGGCACCTACTACAGGGACATTTACTCTTTCTTTTCCTTTTAAATTTAATTTATGAGCAATCAAATTTAAAATTGTAGATTTGCCTGCACCATTATTTCCATATAATACAGTTATATTTTCAAATACAAATACATCTGGCTCTTTTCCTCTAAAAATATTATATGGATGAATATTAGTATTTTTATTTCTTACATCACTTAATTTAAAAGTTTTAAGATATATCATTTAATTCCTCCATTTTTTATTGCTTATTTAACCATTCCATATATTCTTCTTGTGTAGCTTTTCCATTACTAATATTTTCTTTCCACTTATTATTATCATCTTTAAAAAATTCAAAATCTCTCGCATAATCTACATTATTTGGATTTCTTCTTGTCCTTAATAAAAGTTTTTGATAAACATTTCTATATATTCTTAAATCATCATTTTCTTTCATAAGTCTTTGACCAACTCTAAAATGACCAACTTCTTTACAAGTTTTTCCGTTTTCGTAAATATTGCTACAATATAATTCATCACTTCTATTTTCAGGAACAAAAAACTTATTACAATTTTTACACTTTTTAACTTCAAGACCATCTATTGCAGTCATTTCGGCAAGTTCTATGATTAAATTTTGTAATATATCTGTTGTTTTTATAAAATAAGGAGAAGAAATATTTTTCTCAGGTGCTATTTTTTGTGTAACATCTTCTCTTGTAGCAAAAGGTATATCATTAATCCATTGAAAAGCTGAAAAATTAATATTTACCTTACTATCATCAAACTTACTCAATATACTTTTTGATCTGTCTCCATTTGAAATTACAAAAAATCTTTGCTTAGAAGTTAAATCACTTAATTCTTCTAACTGATTCATATTATATGTATACTCTAAATCATTTTTTAACAATTCTTGATATTCTTTCATAGTATATGTATATTCTTTTACAAATTTATCAAATATTTTGTCAAATTCCTTTATAGCAAAAGATTCCTTAGGTATTTTTAAATTAGTTAAATTCGCAAATAATGGTAACCCATATTTTGAGAATAACAACTTTATACTTTCAATATTATCAAAATCAGTATTTAAGAAATCACATACCATTTCTCCAATATTATATTCTGCTTTAACTAAATAGTACGACAAGTTTTCCTTTGAAACTTCTGATACTACTAGTTTATAGAATGCCATATATTTTTTCTTTGTATTTCTATCAAAATAAAATTTATTATTAAATTCGTCCATTAAATCAATCATTTTTATTCTAATCTCCTTATAAATAACTTTTGTTAGTTTTTATACAAGTATTTTATCATAAACTATTGACAATTGCAATAGGAGTATGTTAATATAATGTTAGTTTTTAATGAGATTAGATATTTAAAACTATCCTTAGTCGGATTGTATTTAAAAATCTGCAAGTAAAAAAATTAAGTAAAGGAGGTTCAAAAAATGAATTTAATAGAAAAAATCAAAAAATTTTATTATGAAGATCATTTAAAACAAAAAGAGATTGCTAAAATAGTTGGTAAAACACCATATTATATTTCACAAGTATTGTCAAAAACTGATAAGTCTAAAGAAAAAGAACAAAGACATCAACAATCACTAGACAGAAAAAAAGCTTATAATAATGAATATTGGCAAACATATGAGAGACCTTGCCATTTTTCTAATACAAAAGAAGAATACGATGCCTTTAGGCAATCTTTAGAAAATGATAATCGTTATTTATCGACAAAAACTGAAATGTCTGATACTCAATTAGCCTATTGTAATTTAAGTGCATATCATACTGATAAGAACGGAAACCTAAAATTAGATAAATCTCTAAATGCTACAACTGATATGCCAAAAGTTATAAATAGAAATAATACTACTCTACCTACTCAGAAATATAAAAATATTTTATGTATGGAAAGATAATTTAATATAATTGTTAATGGACTTTAAAAATTAAGTCTTTTTATTTTTTTAGAGCTTGTACAATGGAAATTGTACAAGTTCTTTTAAATATACTAATTTAGGAGGAATGCTTATGAATGATAAAGTTAATTTTAATGTAATTGAAAAAAATAAAACTAATAATACAAAAGATATACAAAAAGCTATAAATATAATTATGAATAAACTTATAGCAAGACAATTTGTAAATTTACAGCACTAACTTATTGATAAAACTACTCTGAGTTTGGTATAATAATTATGGTACAAATTCAGAGTAGTTATACGAAACGGAGGTATAACTATGAGAGTTGCAATATACACAAGACTTTCTCGTGAAGACGATGATAAACAAAATTTAAATGATGAAAGCGAAAGTATTCAAAATCAAAAATCTATGCTAATTAATTATGCAGTAGAAAATAATTGGGATATTTATAATATTTATTGTGATGAAGATTATTCTGGAATTGATAGTAATAGACCTGAATTCAACAAATTACTAGAAGATGCCAAAAATCATAAATTTGATATTATACTTTGTAAAACACAAAGCAGATTTACTCGTGATATGGAAATTGTAGAAAAATATTTGCACAATAAATTTATAGAATGGGACATTAGATTTGTAAGTTTAGTTGATCATGTTGATACTTTAGATAAAGGTAATAAAAAATCCAGACAAATTAATGGTTTAGTTAATGAATGGTATTTAGAAGATTTATCTGAAAATATTAGAAAAACTTTTGATAATAAAAGAAAACAAGGCTTACATATAGGAGCATTTGTGTGTTATGGCTATAAAAGAAGTGATGAAAATAAAAATAAACTTGTAATAGATGATGAAGCAGCAGAAGTTGTAAGATTGATTTTAGATTTATATGAACAAGGAAACGGAGTTACAAAAATAGCACAAATACTAAATGATAGAGAAATACTAACACCTACTAAATACAAACAACAAAAAGGTATCAATTTTAAAAATCAAGGAAAAAACATAGAATATTGGACTGAATCAACTGTAAGCAAAATATTAAAAAACCAAACTTATATTGGTAATCTTGTTCAAGGTTATAATAAAAAGATAAGCTACAAATCTGACAAAATGAAAACTAATCCAAAATCTGAATGGATTATTGTAGAAAATACTCATGAACCAATTATTTCAAAAGAACAATTTTGGCATGTTCAAGAAATTTTTAAAAGCAAAACTAGAAGATGTAAAAATGGCGAAGTTCACTTATTTGCAAACAAACTTGTCTGTTTAGATTGTGGACAAAAATTATATAAATGTAGAAACGATAGAAATTATATCTATTTTTCCTGTAAAGGCTCAAAAAAACTTTATGGAAATTGTACTACTCATTCTATTGGATATGATAATTTAAAGGATTTAGTTACAACCAAGATAAAAGAAAAAATATTAGCATTTTATAATTTTGATGATGTATCAGATGATTTATTTACAAAAAAAGATTCTTTATCCAAATCTAAAAATCTTGAAAAGAAAAAAGAAAATTTAAACAAAGAGATAGAAAATATTAATAAAGCAATAAAAGAACTTTATATCGACAAGGCAAATGGTAAAATTCCAGAACTTGCTTTTAATGACATTAACTCCTCTTTTCTATCCGATAAAGAATTAAAACAAAATGAACTCTTAAAAATTGAAAATGACTTGTCAGATTTAAAACAAAAAGAATTAAATAGCAAACTTATCCAGGAACAAAAAGAAAAAATTATTAGCTCTTTTAAAGATTTTAAAGAACTAGATTACGACATTGTTAATAGTTTTATAGATTATATTGAAATTGGAGAAAAATTTTCAGCTGTTAAGGCTTCGCCTGTTACAGATGAAATTAGCAAAGCAAACAAGAATACTAAATCGCAAGATGTTATTATTCATTGGAATTTTTAATTTTTGAATTATTTTATTAAAAACATAGTTTTTCAAGAGGTTTTGTGCTATACTATTATTAGATTTTACGAAAGGAGTTGATATTATGCCAGATGTAAAACAAAGAATGTTAGATATTGTAGATTCTGTTCCAGAAGATTACTTCGATGGACTCAAGCCAACTGAAATGGTATTTAAGCTTATGTTTGAATATATCGATAGATATGGTGAAGATGAAACAACTATCATTCCAGGAACAAACAAGCATTTAAATAGAGAATATATAAAAGAAATGCTTGAAAACAAAAATCCAAGTTAAAGGAGGTTTTCAAAATGGATTTTATGAAAAAAACTTTAAATCAAGTTAATACACAAGATAATACTTTATATGATTTTATATATGATTTAATTTTCTTTATGTCATTAAAAGAAAGTGAAGAAGATATAAAAAATGGTAGAGTTATGACAATTGAAGAATCGAAAGCGAGGTTGATGCAAAAATATGAAAATCTCAATATCGAGTAGAGCTCAAACCAATATCGAAAACATTGCCGAATTTTCACTAAAAAATTCCACTAATTATGCAAATAAAGTTATTACCGAAATATATTCTACAATTGATTCAATTCAAGATGCTCCATATATTGGAAGATATGTTCCAGAACTTTCGGACAAGCACTATCGAGAACGAATATGCAGAAATTATAGAATTATTTATTTAGTATCAGAAAAACACAATACAATTTTTATTAGATACATAATTAGTGGAAAACAAAATTCTAAAATATTTTTTGACGTTCATAAAAATGAACTAATCGAATTTTTTAATCAATTATTTATTTAAATTCTTTTTGGATATATTCCAAACCCACCCCATGATCTGTATAATATGCTCCTAATCCTGCTGCTTCTATTTCTTCAATTGATGCATTTTTTGTTAATTGATGAACTATAGTTCCTACCATTTCTAAATGTGCTAATTCTTCTGTTCCAATATCATTTAAAATAGCTTTTGCATTTTGGTCTGGCATACCAAATCTTTGTGATAAATATCTTAAAGATGCTGCAAGTTCTCCATCTGGTCCACCATATTGGCTAATAATTACTTTTGCAAGACGAGGGTCTGCACATTTTATATTTATTGGATATTGTAATACTTTATTATAAGTCCACATAGTTTAGAAATTCCCCCTTTCCCAAGGCCATGGTTCTTCAATCCATCTCCATTTATTACATGGAAATTGAATTGTTAATGGTCCATATACTTTTTGATATTTATCTGTTAATTCTCTATATTCTTTGCAATATTTTCTGTGTAAACAAAGTGCTTTTTGATCATCAACATGTGTGTCTAAATATAATCCAAGCTCTGTTATTGCAAAATTTAAGCTTTTTATTCTTTCCATCATTTCTTCTCTTGTTGATTGTGATTGATTGCATTCACAATTTTGCATATTATTACAATTTGTCATATTATCTAATACATTCAAACCATCTGCAGACTGCATATTCCAATTCATATTATTTGAATTATTCATCATCCAATTTCTATTATCTTCCATTATTACAGCCCTCCCCAATTTGATTTGTTGTTTCTAAAAATTCATTTGTTCTCATTGATTGACATGGTGTATATGGGCTTATTAATTCTGGAAATATTGTTCCCATTTTTAGTCCAATTTCTGGTCTAAATGTTTTATCCATATATTGCCAAGGAACATAGCTTTGAGCCAACATTGGATTATCTGGGAAAACACTCATTTCATATTCTTCATCAAATCCACATTCACAACAGTCTACAGGCTCTTGTTGCTCATAACTACAATTTGTAGAACAGTCATTATTGCATTTATCTTCAATCATATTTGTAGATGTATTCCATGCTTGATTATTCATACATGAACATCTTTGATATCTACGCGTAAACATATTTTTCCTCCTCTTAATATAATCAAATCAATTTTTGATTTGTCATATTACATAATATGCAAAAAAAGTAGCCTTGCTACAATAATTTGTCTTATTTAGTTGTTTTGACAAATTTGCTTTGGCTACTTTAAATATTTTATTATAAATGTTGTTCCTTTATTTAATTTTGAATCCACTTGTATATATCCATTATTACTTTCTATTATTGATTTTGATAAAGCTAAACCTATTCCTATACTATCACTTGACGAATTTTTTCCTTTATAAAATCTTTCAAATATGTGTTGTAAATCTTTTGCATCTATTCCTGTTCCATTATCTTCAATTTTTAATTCTGTATACATATTATTTTGATTATAATTTATATAAATTTTTTTATTTTCATATGAATGTTCTATGCAATTTTTTAATATATTTGTTATTGCTTCAACTTGCCATTTTAAATCACATATTGTTTTTATTGAATCATCTCCTGAAACTATTATTTTTATATTTTTCAATTCACTTAACATTGATACATTTTTTACCGCTTCATTTATTATATCTTTTATAAAAACTTCTTTTTTTATAAATTTTATTGAATTACTGTCTATTTTTGATAATTTCAAAATTGATTCCACTAAAAATTTTATATTCACTATTTCTCTTTTTATATCTTTAATAAAATCTTTTTTTATATCTTCTGGCATATTTTCATCACTTAAAATATTGTCTAACATTATTAAAATTGATGTAATTGGTGTCTTTATTTGATGTGATATATCTGATAATGAATCTTTTAATGTTGTTTTATCTTTTTGAGAATTTTCAGCAACTTCTTTTAACTTTATAGTTATTTTATATAATTCATTTTTTAATATTGACAATTCATCTTCTGTGTTTTCTTCTATATTTAGTTTGTAATTTCCTCTATTGATTTCTTCTATGTATTTTGTTATTTCATTAATTTTTTTACTTTCACTATGATTATATTTGAAGACTATTATTGATAATATTAAAATAAATACTATCAATGTACTTACATCTATAATAATAAATTTTTGAAAATCTGTGTTATTTTCTAATATTACTGAATCTTTATCTAGTTCTATGCCATATTCCCTTAATATCTCATTATTAGTTTTATCACTACTATTTAATATTTCTACAATTTCTCTTTTTTCTATATCTGGATATTTTTCTAAAACATTATCTATAATTCCTGCTATTTTTTGATTAAAATTATATGTATATGTTTTGTATTGTTTATATATTAAAATCGAAAATGTGATTAGAAATATAATAATTACAATACAACTTGTGATGCACATTTTCTTTAATTCTATTTTGTTTTTCATTTTTATTTCATTCCTTTTCAAAACTTAGATGTTATTGATAATTTATTAATCTACTTCACTATCAATTCTATATCCAATTCCTTTAATTGTAATTATAATATCTGTTTTAATTTTTTCTCTTATTCTTTTTAAATATACTGTTACAGTATTATCATTTACATCATTTCCTGTCCATTCCCATATTTTGTCTATTATTTCACTTCTTTTTACTACTTTATTTAAATTTAAGAATAATAAATTCAATATTTTCAACTCTAAGTTTGTAAGTTCTACATTTTCATTATCTCTATATACAACCATTTTGTCCATATCAAATTTTATATTTTGGACTTGTATTATTGTGTTTTTCTTGTTTCTTAATATTATTCTATTTATTCTTGCCATCAGTTCTTTTATTGAAAATGGTTTTGTAATATAATCTTCTGCGCCTAACTCTAATCCTTTTACAATATTGTCTTCTTCATCTTTTGCTGTTAAAAAAATTGAAGATATATTCTTTTCTTTTATATTATTTCTATATAAATCAAATCCATTTCCATCTGGTAATGATACATCTAATATTGCTAAATCTATTTTTTCTGTTTTTAATATTTTAAGTGTATTTTCTACATTTAATGTGTGTATTACTTGATATTTCTTTTGTTCTAAAGAGTATATTAATCCTTTAGCTAATATCTCATTATCCTCTACTAATAATATTTTCATATATTCTCACTCCATATATATTTTATCATAAAAAGAGGACTTTGTAAGCCCCCTTTTTATACATTTTCATTTCTAATAGTTTCAATTGTATTTTGTTTATTAATTTTATAAATTGAATATCTCATAATAATAAATATAAATATGAATACAAAAACTGCAGAAATTAAAATTGCATTTGTAGGTATATATATACCTTTTTCAACTTTTACTGAAAATGCTTTATATATTGCAAATGTTCCAATTAATCCCATGATTGTTCCTATAACCCATGCTTTAGTTCCATAAAATATAGTTTCTAAATTTATCATCCTATCAAATTCTTTTGATGTCATTCCTATTGATTTTAACATTGCAAATTCTTTTTGTCTTAATTCCATATTTGATGTAATTGTGTTAAAAATATTTGTAATTCCTATTAATGTTATTACTGTTATAAATCCATATAAAAATATTTTTATTACTAATACCATTGCATTATCTGCTTTTGCAGATGCAGAAATATTATAAACATTAATATCTAAATGTAAAGCATCTATATCTTTTTCTAATTGATCTGGATTATTTGATTGTATTGTTACTGTATATACTGACTTTTCCTCATTTTCTAATTGTGATATATCTAAAATTAAATATCCACCTTCATAATAACTTCTATCAATTCCATCTGGTTTAATGGTTGAAATTGCACCAATTTGTACTGAACGTTGTTTATCATTGTAATCTTTTCCTTCTATTATATCTCCAACATTGTATTTATATTTTCTTCCATTTTTTACTTGACCATCTTCTATCCAACTTACTTCGTCACACAATATTCCTTTATCTTTTACTTTATCATATTTAGCACCAATTTTACTTACATATCTTTTAAATGAATCACTATCTAATGCCATAATTTGTAATGCTGAATATTTTCCTCCTGTCTCTATGAATTTTTCAGTTTCTTCATCATAATATCCTTCTTCTGACAATGTACTTGTATCTGAATCTAAATTGATTTTATTAATATCTTTTATCTTTATAACTCCATTATTTGAACTATATAATATTGAATATTGTTTTATATTATCTAATGAAAATATTCTATCTATTTCTTCATTTGATACTTTTCCAACATTTAATTGTATATTATAATCATAGTCTTTATAATATTTTTGTGATTCTTGGAACATATTTACTATAAATGAGTTCATTGTGATAAATACAAATATGCTTACTGCAATTGATATAATTGTTGTTCTATATTTTTTCTTACTTCTCTTTAAGTTTTTATATGCTAATTCTCCACCAGTTTTAAATGATTTTGATATAATCTTTGGTACTTTTAACTTTTTTGAATTTAGTTTTATATCTTTAGAACCTCTTAATCCTTCTATTGGGCTTACTCTACTTGCTTTTATAGCAGATGCTATTGATGATAAATATATTGTTACAAATCCTAACACTGCTGATAAAATAATTGGTAATATTGATATTTTAAATACTAATCCATCAACATGTTGTAATAAATAATCACCTAAAAGTGAATTTACTATTTGTATTAATACAAATACTGCAAAAAATCCTGATAGTATTCCTAAAGGTATTCCTATTAATCCTAATATTAATCCTTCTTGTATTACATTTTTTCTTATTTGTCTTTTGGTTGCTCCAACACTTGCAAGCATTGAATACATTTTTATTTTTTCTGTTATTGATATTGCAAATGAATTTCTTATACAAAATATACTTGTAAATAATATTATTACTATTACTACTCCAATTACTGAATATAACATAGTAACTGTTGAATCTGAAAATGCAAATGCTTCCCATCTTAATAATTCTTTATTTAAAGTATAATCATATTTGGTCTCAGTATCATTTTTTGACAAACTTTCATAACTTTGAATTCCTAGTATTTGAGGTATTGTCTCTTTATAATTTTTTGGTGATTTTAAACTTATATATAAATCTGATCTTCCTGTACTTATTCCTGTTGTAATTACAGTATATCCTGGCTCTGAATATTTTTCAAAACTTGTATCTGGTCTTTCTATGATTCCTACTATTTTAAATGAATAATTTGTTGAATTTATTATCTCTTCTGCATCATATATATTATCATATTCTTTTTCATTAACTCCTGTTTTTATATTTCTTGTTCCAACATTTAAATTGATTGTGTCTCCTATTTTGTATTCTACTTTTCCATTTGCCATTATCGTTTTACTAATTACTACTTCATTATTATTAACTGGAAATCTACCTTCTATTAATTCAAAATGCAAATCCTTAAATGAACTTTCATTCATAGAAATTAATCTTGCATAAGGTTTATAGTCATTTTGACTTCCTTGTAAAATTGAATATCCACATATTTTTATTGCAAATGTATCTTTTACATCTCTATTATTTTGTATATCTTTTATTTCTTCATCACTAACATTTTCTAACTTCAAATGCCAATATCCTGATTGATTTTTTGCATTTTCTACTAATGTTGCTTGAAAACTCATTCCCATACTTGCAACAGCACATATTAATGCTACTGATAATATTATTCCTATTATTGTACTTATTGTTCTTTTTTTATTTAATTTTAAATTTCTGATAGATAAACTTGTAAGAATGTTCATTTATTACACCTCCTCAACAATTTTTCCATCTTCAATTTTTATAATTCTATCTGCAACTTTTGCTATTTCTAGATTGTGTGTTATCATTATTATTGTTTGTTTATAATCTTTATTTGATTTTTTTAATAATGTTACAATTTCATCACTTGCTTTAGAATCCAAATTTCCTGTTGGCTCATCTGCTAATATAATTGCTGGATTTGTTATCATTGCTCTTCCTATTGATGTTCTTTGTTGTTGACCTCCTGATAATTCATTAGGTAAATGTGTTCTTCTTTCTTCTAATCCTAATACTTTTATTAATTCATCAAGCCTTTGTTTATCTATATTTCTGTTATCTAATTTTAATGGTAATGTGATATTTTCTTCTACATTTAATATTGGTATTAAATTATAAAATTGATATATTAACCCAACTTGTCTTCTTCTAAATATTGCTAGTTCATCATCATTAAATTTATAAATATCTTTTCCGTCTATAAATACTTTTCCACTTGTTGGTCTATCAACTCCTCCTATTAAATGTAATAGTGTTGATTTTCCGCTTCCTGATGCTCCTACTATTGCTACAAATTCACCTTTATTTACTGTAAATGAAACATTATCTAATGCTGTTACTTTATTTTCTCCTTTTCCATATTGCTTACATAAGTTTTCAACTTTTAATATTTCCATTTAATTTCCTCGTACAATGAAATGCTACATTATACGAACTCCTTTCTTTTTATTTTTCTAGTTTTATTATACAATGTTATAAGTGACTATTAAATGACATTAAAAAAGATTTAAGAAATTCTTCTTAAATCTATCTATTCTTCTTAAATCTTTTTGCTCATCTTTGTTCCAATATTTTCAATAAAAAATTCCATGGTCCTGTTTTATCTGTTAAACCATCATAATTATTATTAATTCTCTCTAATACTTCATCCTTAGTAAAAAATTTTATTTCTGCAACTTCCTCTTCTTGTAATTTAATCTTTGATATATCTATATCTTTTGTAATCAAATAACATTCATTAAATTGATTATTAGTAATCTTTCCTTTTGTTGTTTTTGAACATGATCCAACTAAATATTTTATATCCTTATCACATATATCTATTCCAAGCTCTTCCTTACATTCTCTTATTAATGCTTGTCTACCAAATTCTCCTGAATCAACATGTCCTCCAACTGTTACATCCCATAAATTAGGCCATAATTTTTTGTTTGCACTTCTTTTTTGAAGTAATATATTTGAATCTTTATCTATAACAAATGCATATACACATCTATGCCACAAACCTTTTTTATGACACTCTTCTCTTGTTTCTATTATTCCTGTAAATTCTCCTCTTTCATTTAAAACATCTAATTTTTCTTTTTTCATATATTCTGTAACTTCTTTTTCTACCCTTGTCCCGATTTCATCTAAATGTTCATATAAATATCTACATAAATTAGTTCTAAAAATTGCAAAGTTTAATAATTCTGTTTGTTCATAATTCTCATTATATTGTTTATATCCATATAAGCTTCCTACAATTTGTATTAAATAAATATATACACAATATTTTAAATCAAATTCATTTAATTCTACATATTTTGAAATTTCATTAACATATTCTACAAATGTATCTATATTCATCTCTCCATTTTTTACATCTTTATCAATATATGTATATGATCTTATTATTTCCCACATTATTGGTAATCTCTTAGCAGATTCAAAATCAATTACTGATGTTTCTTTTTCATTATTATATATCAATTGTTGAACACTATAATCTCCATGACTATTCATTATTGACATTTTTGAAATAATTGAAAAATCAAATTGTTCTTTTAGTTTTTTTGAAATTTCAATTTTATTTTCTAAATCTTTTAAGAAAACTTCTTTATATTTATTATCTTTTTTTATTGATTTCTTAAAGTCTTCCATTTGAATTATTTTATTTTCTAAACTTTCTTTTGAAAACCATTTTTCAATTATGTTTTCATCATCAAGTTTTTTATATTTTTGAAGCTCTTTTATTATTCTTCCAAGTATTGTTGCACTTTCTATCACTTTATCATGATCACCTGTATTATTCTCAATTGTATATCCATCGATAAATTTTTGGAGTATTATTATTTCATTTTCATATTTTATATAAAATTCATTTGATTTTGTTTTTATGTATTGAGGAACATTTATTTTTCTACACTTTAAAAAGTTAATTATTTGTATTTCTTTTACTATAGACTCTTCTTTTCTGCTTTCATCAAACTCTTTCAAAATATACTTTTGCCCATCTTCTCCTAAAATTTTATATATATTAGCTGTTCCTTTTTCTATTTTTTCAATTTTATTTACAGCTATTTCATACTTTTCTTGTAACATATTTTTTATTTTAACTTCATTTAATTTTGATTTATATATTGACATTTTTTTCTCCAATCATAATTTTACTTTTTCAATTTTCCACATTGTTGACATCTATTTGTAAGTGATGATTTTTTCTCATTTTTGGTACAATATTCTTTTCCATATATCATATTAGCTTTTCGAGTCTTATAAACTAATGTATTTATTAAAATTACAAATATTACACAATACATATAGCTAATTTAATTAATTTATATAGTGATATTGGACTTGTACCAAAATATGATAAAGCAAAAAGTTTATTAGATCTTTCATTATCTTTCTCCCCTTTGTCTTATGTACCAATCATCAATTTCTTTTTCCTTTATTTGCTTCTTATTGCATGATTTATTTCTATTTTCTTGGTATGTTGCTCGAACTAAAATATTTTCTCCGTTATAAAATTCCTTGGTTATAATGGCTGTTGGATATTCATTTTTTAGTTTTCGTATATATTCTTCAATATGTGCTTTCATATCATTTTTATTCATATAATTGATCGTCATAAATATTTTTGAATCTAATTCTTTCTCCACTTTATTCTCCTTCTTTATACATTACCTCCACCATTTCCTTTTAGTCTTTCATCATCTATGGTAAAGCCTTTAATCATATATTCTTTAATTATTTTATTAGCCCAAGTTCTAAACTTAATTGCTTTTTTTGAATTAACTCTAAATCCTATAGAAATAATCATATCAAGATTATAATACTTAGTATTATAAAATTGTTAATTTATCTTTCAAACTTGTACCTCCTAAAAAGTTATATAAGTTCCTATATACCACTTATTTTTGCGAACATTTGTATCGTATCATATATATAATAAAAATTCAATATTTTTTTTTAAAATTATTACAATACAAAAAACTAGCATCATAAAATGCTAGTTTTTTGTGTCAACTCATTTTAAAAATTCCGTTGACAAATCGTTGACAAATTGATAATTTATATAAATTATGTCAAGTAGCAAAATCTCTGTAACCCTTGCTATTACTGATTTCTTCCACAACAGTTTTTATATTTCTTACCACTTCCACATGTTCGAGTTTTTGTAGTATTTATAATACTATAAATATTATCTGTATTACTTGTATTTACTAGTGTTGTGTTTTTTGAAACATCAATATTATTTGTATTTATTGTACTTATTTTATTCATTAATATTTTTTGTTTGGCGACAAATTGGCGACATTGTCTTCATCGTTATTTGTCTTTTATATGTTTTAAATTTTACAATATTATTCATTTTTTGTCTAGAATATTTTCGCAATTTTTGCAAAAACTAATTATTATCCAACTCTTGTTTGCTTTGCTGTTGTAGTTCAAAGATTGTTTTTTGATTTTCTATTTCTGCTCTAAGCTCTTCTTCAGTCGGTAAATATAATTTATATTTTGAAGCAAAAAGTTGCTCATTTCCTTTTAAAACAGAATATTTTGCGATATCTTCATCAGTTTCTGAACATAATACAATTCCTATTGTTGGGTTATCATCTGGTGCTTTTTTTAATTCATCATACATTCTAACATACATATCCATTTGTCCAACATCTTGATGAGTGATTTTTTTAGTTTTTAAATCTATTAAAACAAAACATTTTAATATATAGTTATAGAATACTAAATCTATATAATAATCTTCTTTTTCAGTATGAATGTGTTGTTGTCTTGCAACAAAAGCATATCCTTTTCCGTAGTTCCATTAAAAATTTTTGTAAATTATTTATTATACTAGATTCGAGTTCTGTTTCTGTAAAACTGTCATCTAATGAATATCCTAAAAATTCAGCGATTACAGGATTTTTTATAAACTCTAATTTATTCATTAAATAATGATCTTCATTTACTTTTTTCATTTCTTCTATTACAGGCTCTTTAACTTGTGATTTCAATAATCTGTAATAATATTGTGATGAAATATTTCTTTGTAAAGTTCTTACACTCCAAGTTTGTCCTAAAGCTTCTTTTTCATACCATTCTCTTGCTTCTTTATCAAGTACTTGTAGCAATGTTCTATAATGGCTCCAAGAAAGTAAACCATTAGATTTTGAACACAGTGTGTTCAAAATGTTTGGAAATGTTTTGTAAAAATTTAAAAAATAATATAAATTCCTTGAGTCAAAACCTTTTCCATATTCTTCCTTCAATTCTTTTGATAGCTTTTTTATTATTTCTGTACCGTAATCTGCTCTACCTTCGCCTTTTAATTCTTCTTCTGCAATTCTATAGCCAATTAACCAATTTCTTTCTACTAATGCAATATTAACAGACTGATAAGCATAATCTCTGGCTGAATCTATAATTGAACAAACATCATTTAAAACATTGTCTGTTTTAGAATATTTAATAATTGAAGTATTATTTTTATCTATTTTTTCTAAATCCATTATTTTTATACCTCCGCTTCTAATAATTGTATTTATCTTTATATTTGATCATTAATTTTATATGTTTTTTCATTATTACTACATATACTTTATTTACAATATTCTTCATAAAACCATTCTAACCATTTAAAAGCCTCACCTTTGTCAATCATATTTTTAAATTCTTCAAAAGTCACATATTTAGCATCAGACACCTCACTATCTATAAATTCTAAGTCGTTAATTTGAATATCTTTATTTATAACATAAACATCTCTAAATACATTCACATTTCCTTTTTCTGTATTTGTTTTTAATAATATTAAATCATTATCATC